>Belle_p2__coassemble_1266_pt1 | contig 54588 bp, 43 predicted proteins | sample Belle_p2__metabat2_low_PE_016 | metagenome-assembled genome bin Belle_p2
CTCCCACAATCTGCATCTTCTGTTCCAGTTTTCGGGGCAACTTGGTCCCCATCGTATTTTTTGCCATACGCTAAAATCTATCAACCTATCATATAATAGGCAAATATAGCTATTTCTATTTATTATATGATAGGTTGATGAAGAAAATATTTTCATTGTAGTAGGTAATCACACTTTTTCGAGGATACTTTTGCCGAAATCCTACACTTTTTCGAGGATAACGCCTTGTACACTATATTGGATTCAAAAAGTACGGCCACAAAAATCCATCATCCACCCATCAAATATCCAACAAAAATCGCTATCTTTGCTCACAACCAAGTCAGCAATAAGGACTTCATACAAGGGAAGCAAACCTGGGACTTTGGATACATCAAAAGCACAAATTCAGCGCCGAAAACGAGTCAAGGGCCACACGGACACAAGACTTGAACCATCGGTCTGCAAAGCGTTGATACTCAATAGCCGTCTGAAACTGCATCGGTAAGTAGTTGTTTTGCATCGGCAAATAGCTGTTCTGTGCCGGTACATAAATACTCAGTCCTTCCTTTACTGCACATAAAATTTCGTCATATTATGCTTATGAAAGGATAGGCTGAGATAGAAAAATCATTTTTTATTGAAACTGAAACATCTGAGACAAACATGAGGTATAAATATGCCCTTTGCCTGTTCAATAAGAAGATCATGCATCTCGCCATTTTCAGAGATAATGCATAAATACTTATGCTGATAAGATAGTATGATAAAATTCTTCATAAGGTTGTTTCAAAAAGACATTCCCAGTTTGAAGAGTTTCACTATTTTTGTATTTTCCAAGAAAGTACTTGAATATGATAACTATACGTAAGATTACATGCATAAGCGGCCTTACGTTTGCCGATACGGTTTGTTGCTTGCAAATTAATCTGAAATCTTATTGATAAAATATGATAGATGAACAATAACAACGTATTTACATACACATATCCCGAAGCCAAGAGTATCGTCATCTCCGGCGACATTCATGGTGACTTCAATGAGTTGGTGTACAAACTCTGCATTCAATATCAGATGACGGACACCCTGCTCGTTGTGGCAGGTGATTGTGGCTTCGGATTTGAAAAGAAAGCGTATTACGAGCAGATACTGCGAAGAAATGCCAAGCGACTGAATGAAGCGAACAACTGGATTGTGTTTGTTCGCGGTAATCATGATAACCCGGCTTACTTCGATGGTACCACCTTCAAGCACAAACGCATGAGGTGTGTACCCGATTATACGGTGCTGCAAGCCTGCAACCATAACATTCTCTGTGTAGGTGGGGCTATCTCCATCGACCGCAAAATACGCATGGAGGCATGGAACAAAAAGAAAGCCAAATATGGCTTCGACTCCAATCTCAGCGACGGCATTCCCCGTGCTTATTACTGGTCTGACGAATCACCCGTTTACGATGAAAAGAAAATGGATGCCATTCGCTCTGCCTACAGCATCGATATTGTCATCACCCACACCGCTCCCTCTTGTTGTGAACTACAAACCAAAAGCGGACTTACCAGATGGGCCGTAGATGATCCTGCACTTCTGATGGATGTACAAACTGAGCGCTTCACTATGGACCAACTTTTACAACGTCTTCAAGCTGATAAGCATCCCATAACGCATTGGTATTATGGCCACTTCCACCAAAGTTGGCATGTAGTCATGGATGGAATCTTATATCGAATGCTTGATATTATGGAGTTCTGTATGGTCTATTAGAGAACAGTAAACGCATCGAGGCAAACCTCCATACAAGGTGGTCTGAGCTACACAAGTATAGCCTAACTTCTCCATGCTACGGCGGGAAGGTAGATTATGCGGATGAACCGTGGCCATCAAGTATTTTGTACCCTTTTTCTCACGAAGGAAGCGCGCGGCATAAGCCATCAATTGACTTTGTAGCGAATGCCCACGGTAGGCCGGAAGGGTTGCTGCAATATCTACATGCATTACTTGATGCCACTCACTGCGAGGAATGTTTGTATACTGACCCAAATTTTCTTCCTCAGTTTCCGGTTGTACCAATACACATACAGCTGCCAACTTACCATCAAGTGTGCAAGCTTCAAAAACATGGGTTGACTGCAAACTTAAAATAAAGGAAAGATAACCTGGCTCATTAATAGCAAACCAATCCTTATTGGGGAGTTCTTCCCACACCTGATAGATGAGAGAAAATACTGATGAGTAAGCATCTGTTCTACGTTGTATGATGAACATAAGCTCCATTATTCTTTAAAAACAAACCTGTTTGTTGCTACTGCTTCGTACAGCAATTGAAATCTTATATTAGCCATCTTTTAAGAAGTATATTTAAATACAAATTTAATGCTTTCTTTTAAACACAAGAAAAGAAACCGCAGAATCATGTATAAATTATTGCACTTTTACATCAATCTCAACCCCAAAACAATTCTATTATGATTTATCCCTTCAATGAATGTACAAACTGAGCGCTCCACTATAAACTGACTTTTGCAGCATCTTCAAGCCGACAAGTATCCATTGACGCATTGGTATTAGGGCCATCCAGCAAAGTTGGCATATAGTCATGGATGGAATCTTTTATCGAATGCTTGATATCAAGGAGGATACTTTTACCTGGCACCTATATTATTTCCAAGGATTTCTCACAGTTTGTATTCGTGTTGTCGGTTTTTTATTGTTATTTTGTTGCTCTGAATTTTTCAAACAATAAATATGGAGATAGCCCAAAGAGCAATAAGTACAACATAAAAAACGAATAAATAATCATGAAGCAAAAGATACTGATTACAGGCAGTAGCGGATTTCTAGGCAGCCGATTGGCTTATTTCTTTAGAAACCGGTATGACTTGCTACTACCTACACATAACGAACTAAATGTGAGCCGTGAAGAAGCCGTAAAGACATATCTGGAAGAACACCGCCCAGAAATAGTAATTCATTGCGCTGCACTAAGTAATACATGGTACTGCGAACAACATCCGGAAGAATCGCATCGAGTAAACGTGCAAGGTACAGTAAGAATGGCAAAGGCATGCAAACTCATGAAGGCAAAATTCATATTCATGTCGAGCGATCAAGTGTATAATGGTACACCGATAACAGGTGCACTCCATGAAGAAGCCACGTTGCAACCGGTAAATACCTATGGTCAGCACAAATTGGAGGCGGAACAAAGAGCACTATGGAATCTACCTGAATCAGTAGGACTGCGTCTGACATGGATGTACGATTTGCCAGACAGTAAGCTGAAACTGAACAGCAACCTACTAGTCAACTTGCAAAAAGCATTTCGTGAAGGTAGCACCATTAAAACCGCTATCCATGAATTTCGCGGCGTAACCTATGTATGGGAAGTAGTAAGAAACATAGAAAAAGTTCTTTCTATTCCTGGAGGCATTTACAATTTCGGCAGCGGAAACAGTCTTAACAGCTATGAACTTTATCAAAAAACAGCCCAATTGATGGAACTGAAAGAATCTACTGCATGGATTCTACCTGATGAGGAAAGATTTAAAGAACAAATAAGAAACCTATCAATGGACTGCACGTCTATCGAAAAACTAGGTATTCATTTCAACGACAGTATTGAAGGAATAAAAGAGGCTATACAAAGACCATTCCGTACCAACTAATCACGCTAAATACAGCAGATATATGACGATTGATACCACACAGATGTGTTCACACCTCCAAAAGAAATTACTACTACCGGATGGAGTATATTTTCCAATCTGGCAGGCCATACAGAAAGATAAAGAATTATCAGCAGCCGTGCGTAACCGGCAACTTCACATCTACCGCAATGGTAAGAAAATACTGATTCTAGCGGGTAAGTCGCTACCTAAAGTTGTCAGAGCCGATCAACTGAACGAACTATCCACACTTCTTTAAAGCATTCATCCGCTATTTATCCTAATAAAATAAATAGCGGATGAATGAAAACACCTCATTTTCGTCATTGTTTGTCGGTCATGATTTCCAGCACCAAACGGTCAGTCTCGTTCATACCGCAAGAACCAATCTTCGTGAGATTGCGGATACTCTTATCTACATCCTCATCAATGATGCCTTCCACCGAGGTTACACTACGATTTTCCATCGCCATAATAGCAGACAACACAGCTGTAGATACACCTGTGGTCACCTTCAGTGCACAGCTAGGTTTGGCACCGTCGCAAATCATTCCCGTAAGATTGGCTATCATATTCTGCACGGCATATGCCACCTGCTCATACCCTCCTCCCATCAACCAGGTGATGCCGCAACTGGAACCTGTAGCTGCTACCACACAACCACACAAGGCCGACAATCTGCCCAAACTCTGCTTGATATAGATTACTGTGAGGTGACTCAACATCAAGGCGCGAATCAACTCTTCTTCTGATTTTCCGTTTTCTTCGGCGTACACCACCACAGGCAAGGTAGCCGAGATACCTTGATTTCCGCTACCTGAATTGCTCATCACCGGAATCATGGCTCCTGCCATACGTGCATCGCAAGCACCCGAGGTATACGATAGGATATGTGAAAATACGCTGTCGCCCATTACCTTATGCTCATACGTACCACGCAGTATTTTACCCAATCCGTGACCAAAATCTCCTTCAAAAGAGCGCTCGGCAGCAGCTTTATTCAAGCGTGCAGTTTCCTGTATAAACCGTATTTCATCCAAGGGTGCCGTCATAGCAAAGTCAAAGACCTTGCGCAGATTTAAATTCAACGGTTCCTCGGTTTCTTCCAATCCTCTGGCAGTTACCTGTTTATCCAACAGCACTTCATCATTATGTTTCAACAGCACAAACGAAGTATGACCACCGGCAATTACTGCTGTGGCTTTATCTGCCCCGGCCTGACATATAACCTCTATATAAAGTTTTTCCACACACTTGGCCTTCAAGGATATGTCTATTCGCTTCTCTGAGATAAACTGCCTACCCTCTTCCACAGCCTGAGGCGAACAATCTTTCAATACCTCCAACTGATAATCAGACTTTCCTATCAAGGCTCCTAAAGCCACTGCAATAGGCAAGCCTATCATACCTGTGCCAGGAATACCTACGCCCATAGCATTCTTCAAGATATTGGCACTTAACTGCAAACTGATATTCTCCGGACGCTTGCCCAGCAACTCTGTAGCCTTGGCCACGCAGAGTGCCACGGCAATAGGCTCTGTACAGCCAATGGCAGGTACCACTTCCTGCTTCACCAGCCGAATGATTCTCTTTCTTTCTGTTTCGGTCATAGCATTGCATTTTAGACAGACAAAAATAGAAAAATTGTTTTATTCCAAGGAGAAAAGAACAGAAAATCATGCTAATAACTTTTCTTTCACTATCTTTGCCGCTCAATTCATAGTATAAATATAAAAAAGATTTTTCATGAAGATGAGGAAATTATTTGCAGGCATCGGACTAGCTTCTCTGCTTCTAGCATCCTGCATACAAGACGAGGCACTGAACAAAGAGGCTGCCATAGACGGCTGCACGGGTACTTATATCCAACAAGCAACCATTGACTCTTATCAATTTACCATCCAATTGTATGTTTCTCGCGCTGCCAATCCTAGCAGCATAGAAATAGACTTCAAGATTCCGTATGGTGCCACGATTGCCCCTGTCTCGGCAGAAAAGGGCGACCATGGTTCATTCTATGATTTCTCTAAATCAAAGACTCGTGAATTCGAGGTTATCTCCGAAGACCAGGCTTTCCGCGCACGATATAGCATCACGGTACACATTGATGTAGAGATGCCCGAAAGATATAGTTTTGAAACACTCAATGCCATTAACCCATACCATGTATTCTATGAACAATATTTTGAAGAAGTAGAGGGTGAAGAAGAACCGATACGGTATCGTTTGGAATGGGCCAGCGGAAATCCGGGATACAACCTGACTTCTATGGCTAATAGTCCCTTAGACTTCCCCACCGTACAGGTAGATGGAGGATGGAAGAATACCAAGGCTGTAAAATTGACAACTTGTGATACCGGTAGCTTTGGAGAAGGTGTACATATGCCGATTGCTGCAGGGAACTTGTTTATCGGTGATTTTGATTTGGCCAATGCTCTTAAAGCTCCTCGACAGGCTACCCATTTCGGTTTCCCATTCTTCAAAAAACCGATCAAACTGGAGGGCTACTATAAGTTTAAAAGAGGTGCTATATTCTCTGAAAACGGACAAGCCCAACCTGGCAAGCAAGATGAATGCGATATCTATGGAGTGTTCTACGAGACAGACGATCAATTGCAGACCCTGGACGGTGACAATTCTCTTACATCCGACCGCATTGTATCTATCGCCCGATTCCACGCAGACAGCCAGACTTCCTACTTGCCGGAAAGCGAAAGCAGCTATCTACCGGAAACAGATGAATGGACCAAGTTTGAATTGCCTTTTGTACTTAAAAATGGTAAATCTATTGATAAAACCAAATTGGAAGAAGGAAAATATAAACTGGCCATCGTATTCTCTTCCAGCGTAGACGGAGCATTCTTTAAGGGCGCCATAGGTAGCACACTTCATATTGACGAGGTGAAGCTCACTACAGAAAATGTAAAATAAAAGTAGTCAATTGATTAAAATGAATCAAAAATGTATAAAAACTATGCTTAAAAAAATAGTCTTATTACTGACAAGTATATGGATGGTTTCCAGCGTATATGCACAGGAAGACCGCAACAAGAGCCTTATAAATTCTTATTTACACGGATGGGAATATGCTATTAAGGCTGGATTTAATATAGGAGGAACTGCTCCACTACCGCTTCCGGAAGAAATTCGTGAAATAGACAGCTATTCACCCGGTATTTCCATTGCCATTGAAGGTAATGCCACCAAATGGATAGATGCGGCAAAAAAATGGGGTATCACTATCGGACTACGCTTGGAAAACAAGAGCATGACTACTAAGGCTACAGTCAAAAATTACGGAATGAAGGTGATTAATACCAATGGTGGTATGTTGGAAGGACTTTGGACAGGAGGCGTAAAAACCAAAGTGAAAAATTCCTACCTCACCATACCTGTATTGGCCGACTATCGCCTGAGTAAACGCTGGATTCTGTCTTTCGGACCCTATTTTTCTTACCTCACAGAAGGCAATTTCTCCGGACATGTATATGAAGGACATCTGCGCACTCCAAACGAAACTGGCACACGGGTAGACTTTACTGGAGAAAGTATCGCTACCTATGATTTTTCTGATGACTTACGTAAATTCCAATGGGGATTACAATTAGGGGGCGAATGGCGTGCATTCAAGCATCTGAATGTACATGCCGACCTCACTTGGGGACTCAATGATATTTTTCAAAAAGATTTCGAGACCATCACCTTTGCTATGTATCCCATTTATCTGAATGTAGGATTCGGCTACTCGTTCTAAAAGAAACGACACATACAAAGTATCTTAAAAGCAAACGTGTACTTTTTAGGATTAGCTAAAAGTACACGTTTGCTTTTAAGATACTTCAATGACATTACAAATTGGCTATAATCTCCGGTGAAAGACCAGTAATTTCAGCAATTAGTTCCATAGAAAGCCCTTTGGCTTTCATAGTAGCTGCATTCTTTTTAGAAGTTGCTATAATACCTTCTTCACGGCCCTGCAGGATGCCTTCTTCACGACCCTGCTGAATGCCTTCCTCAAGTCCCTGCTGCATACCTTGTTCAAAGCCTTGCTGCATACCCTTGCGAATACCATCATTAATCAAAGTCTTTTCCACTCTTACCGCATCCCAGAAATAATCATAACCTAATAGCTGACTATCACTGAACGCCGATTCTTCTAACTGGGTAACAGCCTTCTTTATCTGCGGATTATCCATCAGCTCTTGTGGAATATCCTTCGTCTTTTCGTCAATTTCGGTAAGATAGCGTAACCATAAGACCTGCATTTTTTTCTCATTAAAAGAATGAGGCTTGAATTTAGGAAGTTCTACAAAGACAAAGCGCAATCCTTCTATCACCTTATCCGTCCGTTCCATGCGGACGATACGATAATCGTGATAATATTCCTCCATATTTGGCTCAAAAATATCATTGACCAAATTCAAGGAATAAACCGGCTGAAGCAACTCATAATGTTCACCGTCACCAAGCTGACGAACGTATGCTTTGGATGCGTTGAAAAGCACACGCTGCATAAAAGCCGAAGACCAAAGCATCTGCATCTCTACCAGAAATTGCCTGCCTGCCTGATCTTTACAACGCACATCTACAATGGTATTTTTCTTTAAAGGAGTTTCAGGAACCAACTCTGGCGGTAAATATTCTATCTCTTTGATTTGTTCTTCCGGTTTATCCAAAGGAAGAAGCGCATTAAGCAAACTGATTACCAAATCGGGATGCTCGCCAAATACCTTCTTAAACGTCAAATCTGCTTTTGGATTCAAGTACTTCATAAACAAGCTATTTATTACTGCCACAAATATAAACTAATCCTTCCACAAAAGCAAAAAAAAATGGCTCACAAGGAGCCATTTTTTTTGATATAAGTTCTCTGAATTATTCATAAATAAGTTCGAAATCATCTACAATCAGTGTACTACCCGGAGCACCCCAGAACTTGTCACCATCCTTGCTGGAAGAACAAGCTATCGTCATGCGATACTTCTTGTCTGCACTGTATTCTTTCTTCCATTCCAAGGGAAGTTCAAAGGATTTCCAATCTGCCTGTGCACCGCCGGTAATCTGTCCGATAGCTGCAATGCGGCTGGATTTATAGATATTGTTTTCGGCATCTGCCACACCGGTCAAGCAGTCTGACCAGTTTTCTGTATCGTATTCTTCTGTTTCATACAACACGATGCTGATAGCAAATTCATCGGTCTTGCTGTTATCTTCTTTCCAAGCATTGTGACAGTTTTGGTCATACGGTTCTTTTGTCACAATGTAATAGGTTTCTCCGGGCGTATATTTATACCAACCTTTCAGCATGACAGGCTTATTGGTATAAGGAATACCGAACTTGGTACTATTCAATGTGCTGGCAATATCTGTCTTAAAAGCACCGAGGAAAAGTGTACCTGTAGTCACCTTCGGAGCTTTAGCTAAAAATAAATCCTGTCCTTTAGTATCGATAGACTTCACCAAAGCAGCCTTGCTGCCAGAATGAGCATCCTCTGTTTCCATCACTACATACTCGCTAGCCAAACCAAATCCCTTCAACAACTGAGCACCTGTATTACTGGACGCCCATCCTGTTGGTTCATAGAAAGTCATATCAGGTTCCTGACCTTCTACACCGGCTACCCAATTTTCAAAATCGTATTTATTACCAGCCACAGATGCTGTATAAACAACCGATTCACCGTTTTCTGCAATAACTGTATATTTTACCTCTCCAGTAAAGTCTGTTGCTACTCCACTTTTAGGATCCAACACTGCACCGGCAGATACTTCGATGGTGGGGACCAAAGCAGACAACTGTTCGGGAGTGGCAGAGCCTAATACAGTAATAGCAATCGTCTTAGCTTCCTCGTTCAAAATCACGTCTGTTACCACCTGATTGGCTTCTACGGAAGAGTCAAACTTAAAGCTGGTGATTTTTGCCTCACTGCTCTCACTGCCTGTCAGACGCTTACCACCATAAGTTACGTCAATATTCACTCCCTGCCAAGTGATGTGCAAAGCCACATCCAACTTACCATCTGCAAAGCTGATGGAAGTTTTAGTAGGACATGTACCTATAGGATCTTTCAGCGTAATATCCTCTTCACGAGTACAAACATACTTGTCACCATTCTGAGTCAGTTCGCAGTTCTTCAGATTGATATCACCCAATGAGCCCATACCCGGGAAAGAAAAGTCTTTAATCAGCAGATCTATGGAAGTTTCACCAGCCTTAGTCACAGCTACCTTCTGATGAAAATCCATCGGTTGACCCATCAACACAGTCAACTTTCCGTTATAATTACCTACAATTTGAGAATCAATTGCCTCGGTTATAGGATTGCCGCTTGGGCCTTCATTATCGTCATCGCTACAAGCGGTGAACAAACTCACTGCACAAATCAGTGCAAACAGATAAAATAATCTTTTTTTCATACACATTTTAATTAATTACTAAGTCTAGCTAATGCGGCCTTTCCACAAAGCCATTGATACATTGGTAAAAACGCCTGCAAAGTACGGCCATTTCCATAACACTTGCAAGGTCTTTCTTTAAGAAGAATGTTCTATTTTTTAGATTTTCACTTTTCAAAGCCACTCATACGCCTTACTGTCTGCTAATTTTTAATAAAAATAGCATGGCTTTCTCAAAAAAAAACGCTACCTTTATGAAATGTAACCATTAAAGCATTGGATATGTTTAATTCATTCGGCAATATTTTTCGCCTTACAAGCTTCGGAGAATCGCATGGTAAAGGCATTGGAGGAGTGGTAGACGGTTTTCCTGCAGGAATCCGCATCGATATGGATTTCATACAGCAAGAACTGAACAGACGACGACCCGGACAATCGCAATTCACCACTGCACGCCAGGAACCCGACCGGGTGGAATTCTTATCGGGGATATTCGAAGGGATGTCTACAGGATGCCCTATCGGATTCATAGTGTGGAACAAGAACCAACATTCCGACGATTATAATAACCTGAAGGATGTGTACCGGCCTTCGCATGCGGATTATACATATAGCGTGAAATATGGTATACGCGATTATAGAGGAGGCGGACGGTCGTCGGCACGCGAAACCATCTCGCGCGTGGTGGCAGGTGCATTGGCCAAGCTAGCACTGAAACAACTCGGCATACAGGTCTATGCATACACCTCGCAGGTAGGAGGCATCAAGCTGGAATACGGGTACGAAGCTTATGACCCGCTAATGATAGAAGACAGCCCGATACGCTGCCCGGATCCATACAAGGCTCCAGAGATGGAAGCCCTGATAGCCGACGTAAAGGCTGCCGGTGATACCATCGGGGGTGTAATTACTTGCGTGATAACAGGATGCCCCATCGGCCTGGGAGAACCGGTGTTCGGCAAACTGCATGCTGCGCTCAGCGCTGCTATGCTGAGTATTAATGCAGCCAAGGCATTTGAATACGGAGAAGGATTCAAAGGATTGAAAATGAGAGGTTCGGAACAAAATGATGTATTCTATAACCAACATGGACTGATTAAAACCCGTACCAACCACTCGGGAGGTATTCAGGGGGGCATCAGCAACGGACAAGACATCTATTTTCGGGTAGCTTTCAAACCGGTAGCCACGGTACTGATGGAACAACATACAGTGAACATAGATGGCGTAGATACCACCCTAAAGGCTAAAGGCAGACATGACCCCTGTGTATTGCCTAGAGCAGTGCCCATTGTAGAAGCCATGACTGCCATGACCATACTGGATTATTATCTGATTGATAAAACCAGACAACTTTAATTGTACTTAATGGCCAGTAGAAGCCATTTTAAATGAGAATAAACAACTTCTTCTTAAAAGAAAAATAATAAATTGATTTTAGAAATATGGATATAAGACAATACATAGCGGACAATGAACCGCGAATATTGGATGAGTTGTTCAGCCTCATCCGCATTCCTAGCATCAGTGCCAAACCGGAACATCACGACGATATGCTGGCCTGTGCACAGCGCTGGAAACAGTTGCTGCTGGAGGCCGGTGCCGATGAAGTACACGTGATGCCCTCTGCCGGAAACCCGATAGTATACGGCCAGAAAATAGTAGATCCGTCTGCTCAAACCGTACTGATATATTCGCATTACGATGTGATGCCGGCAGAACCGCTGGAACTATGGAAAAGTGATCCCTTTGAACCGGAAGTGCGCGACGGACATATCTGGGCACGCGGTGCTGACGATGACAAGGGGCAAGCTTTTATTCAAGTAAAAGCATTTGAATATCTGGTAAAAAATAATCTGCTGACCCATAATGTGAAATTCATCTTCGAAGGAGAAGAGGAAATCGGTTCTCCCAGCCTGGAAGGTTTTTGCCAGGAACACAAAGAATTGCTAAAGGCAGACATTATTTTAGTATCAGATACCAGTATGCTGGGAGCTGACCTGCCTTCGCTGACCACCGGTCTGCGCGGACTGGCTTATTGGGAGGTAGAAGTGACCGGCCCCAACCGCGACTTGCACAGCGGACACTTTGGAGGTGCGGTGGCTAATCCTATCAACGTGCTCTGCCAGATTATCAGCCGCGTGACCGATGCTGATGGACGCATCACGGCACCGGGATTCTACGACAACGTAGAAGAAGTACCCCAGGCAGAACGCGATATGATAGCTCATATTCCGTTTGACGAAGAAAAATATAAAAAAGCAATAGGAGTAAAAGCTCTCTTCGGAGAAAAAGGATACAGCACACTGGAGCGCAACAGTTGCCGCCCGTCATTCGATGTCTGTGGCATTTGGGGAGGTTACACAGGCGAGGGTTCCAAAACGGTACTACCTTCCAAAGCATATGCCAAGATTTCTTGCCGCCTGGTGGCTCATCAAGACCATCATCAAATTTCCCGATTGATGGCAGACTACCTGCAAAGCCTGGCACCCGAAAGCGTACAGATTAAGGTGACACCTATGCACGGCGGACAGGGGTATGTATGCCCCATTTCACTGCCAGCCTACCAGGCGGCAGAAAAAGGATTTGAGAAAGCCTTTGGCAAGAAGCCCTTGGCTGTGCGCCGCGGAGGCAGCATACCTATCATCTCTACCTTTGAACAGATATTAGGTATCAAAACCGTATTGATGGGATTCGGGCTGGAGAGCAATGCCATCCACTCGCCCAATGAGAACATGCCGCTGGATATTTTCCGCAAGGGTATTGAAGCGGTAGTGGAATTCCACCTGAATTACAGATAACCCATGAGAGTATGATTTTTACAGCAACCGCTTGCTATGCCACTTGCAAGCGGTTGCTATGCCTCATGCAACTAGCTGCTATGCCACTTGCAGGTAGCTGCTATAAATCTACTGTTAGAGATGAGACCCAAAGGGTTTGCGATAGGTACATCCGTTTTTCCATTCCGAACAGCCATAGGCAGTCTTTCCTTTTATCACTGTTCCCTTACCACACAAAGGACAGATGCTGCCCTCCAACTCTTCAGCAGCCGATACTTTTTCCGCCGTAGAAGGGGCAGCCTCTTTCGAGGGAGTTTTCACAGTGCTTTTCGGCGAGGGTTTCTTTCTGGGTGCTCGTTTTTTCACTTCTTTACCAGATTCTGCCGATGATGCCTCGGTTTTCTTTTCCACCTGTGGCAGCTGGATGGTGATATGCCGATTGCTGTTGTCAGAGAGCACACTCATCACCACCTCGGTTACCATCTGCTTCAATTCGTCCAAAAACTGAGAGGCATTATACGTCTTACGCTCTATTTCGCGCAGTTTCTTCTCCCAAATACCTGTCAGCTCGGCCGACTTCAATAATTCCTCGTGAATAATTTGAATCAGTTCCACACCTGTAGGAGTGGCCACCAGATTCTTTTTCTCTTTCCGAATGTAATTTCGCTTAAATAAAGTCTCGATGATGGCAGCACGTGTAGAAGGACGGCCTATTCCGTTTTCCTTCAAAGCATCGCGCAGTTCGTCATTATCCACTAGCTTGCCCGCCGTTTCCATGGCGCGCAGCAAGGTAGCTTCGGTGTACGGGCGGGGAGGCTGTGTCCACTTTTCCACCAGTTCGGGCACATGCGGGCCGCTTTCACCTTTTGAAAAAGCCGGTAATACAGATTCATTCTCTGCTTCCTTTTCTTCCTTCTCCTCGGGCGACAGAGTACCGAACACCACTCGCCATCCTGGATCCAGAATCTGCTTGCCCGATGTCTTGAAGTCCACTCCTCCGGCCTCACCCAATACGGTAGTGGTGGCAATCTTACAATCCGGATAGAATACCGCTATGAAGCGACGTGCTATCAAGTCATATACCCTACGTTCCATATCCGTGAGGTTGACAGGAGGCTGACCGGTAGGGATAATGGCATGGTGGTCGGTAACCTTTGAATTATCAAACACTTTTTTCGACTTTACCAATGCCTGTCCTTCCAGCGGAGCCGTATAAGCCTCATAGCCACGCAGTCCTTTAAGAATGGCCGGACATTTGGGATAGATGTCGTCGCTCAGAAAGGTGGTATCTACACGCGGATAGGTGGCCACCTTCTTTTCATACAACGATTGAATCAATTTCAATGTTTCATCGGCCGAATAGGCAAATTTCTTGTTACATTCCACTTGTAGTGATGTAAGATCGAACAGTCGAGGGGGAAATTCCTTTCCTTGCTTTTTGGTTACATCGGTCACTGTAAACGGGGAAGCAGCCACCTGCTGCAAGAGTGCCAACCCTCTTTCATGCTCGGTTATCGGCTCTATTCCTTTATTTTCTGTTTCAGCAGACTCTTTTGCTGCAGCTGTTTTCGCATTCTTTTCTGCCTCCAGCACCAGTTCTTCATCGCTTTTACGCACAATGGCCGAAAACGTGGTATCTCGGTATACGGTACTCAGCACCCAGTATTGCTTGGGTACAAAATGCTGGATTTCCAACTGACGGTTTACAATCAGCGCCAGCGTAGGCGTCTGTACCCGTCCGATAGAGAGCACCTGACGATTCTGACCGTATTTCATGGTATATAGCCGAGTGGCATTCATGCCCAAAAGCCAATCACCTATGGCACGAGATAATCCAGCTTCATATAATGGCTGAAAATCTGATGCATCGCGCAATTTGGCAAACCCTTCGCGAATAGCCTCTTCTGTAAGCGACGAAATCCACAACCGTTTTACCGGGCAGCGCGCTCCAGCCTTCTGCATGACCCAACGCTGGATAAGTTCTCCTTCTTGACCGGCATCACCACAGTTGATAATCATGTCTGCCTGCTGCATGAGCTGTTCTATCACATGAAACTGACGTTCATAAGTGGGATTACTGATTAGTTTAATGCCAAAGCGAGGAGGAATCATGGGCAAAGCTCCTAAACTCCAAGCCTTCCACGAAGGAGTGTACTCATGCGGTTCCTTCAGTGTACAGAGGTGACCAAAGGTCCACGTTACTTGATATCCGTTTCCTTCTATATATCCGTCTTTCTTTTCACGTGCGCCCAATACATCGGCAATGTCACGTGCCACTGAGGGCTTTTCGGCAATACAAACTATCATCTGTCTAATTATTTTTTTAAGCAGCCGACAAAGGTACAAAAAACTACTGAAAGCTTTATGCTTTTCACAGAAAGACAATCTACCATACAGAATGGGAGTTCTAGCATAATACAGCATTTGTTCGTTAATCTTTCGTAATAAGCACACATACTACCAATAACTTCATTAACTTTGTTAATTGGAATAAATTAATACTACCAACAGAAAAAGACTGTTATGAAAAAGAATATCATGCCACTTATCGGCCTCTTGCTGACATCGGCAGGAGCACCTGCACAGACTGAGGTCAATGCCGGCATTATGCACGGCAAAGAGTATGGGGTAACGTATATGCTGCCGGCCACTGAAATACAAATAACTGTGCATGCTACGAAACATTCTTACCAACCTGGTGATTTTTGCAGATATGCCGAAAGATATCTGCGCATGAAAGATGTGCCCATAGAGCCGAATGTATATTGGACATTGGATAACGTTGAAACCAAATTGGTGGGAACTCCCGACAAAGAGCAGGTTTATTTCGTAAAAATGAAAGATAAGACTACAGCTCCGCTGATGGAACTTACCGAAGAAGGCATTGTAAAATCCATCAATATGCCTTATAGCGGACAAGATAATGAATCCAAGCCTGTTGCTGCAGAAAAAGCAGCTGCCTTACCTGACCCAAGAAGCTTTCTGACGGAAGAAATCCTGATGACAAACTCCACCGCAAAAATGGCAGAACTGGTAGCTAAAGAAATCTATAACATTCGCGAGAGCAAAAATGCGCTGAATCGCGGAGAGGCCGACTATATGCCTCAAGATGGTGTACAGCTAAAATTGATGCTGGACAATCTTAACTTGCAAGAACAAGCCATGACGGCTATGTTTACAGGTACCGACAAAACTGAAAAAAAGACATTTACTGTGAGAATTACTCCGAAAGAGATGAAACAAGCTGTAGCTTTCCGCTTCTCACAAAAATTAGGTATGGTAGACCAGAATGACTTGGCCGGTGAACCTATTTATATCAGCATCCACGACTTGAAAACAGTAGAAGTTCCTGATGCAAATGTTGAAGAAGAAAAAGGCAAAGGACGAAAATTGGAAGGAGTAGCTTATAAAGTACCTGGAAAGGCTCATGTAACACTTAGCTATCGCCAAAAGAAACTATACGACGAAGAGGTTCCTGTAAGTCAATTTGGAAGCATTGAATATCTGGCCCCCATTTTATTTAATAAAAACACGGTGACTAAAGTACTCTTCGATACGTCTACCGGTGCTCTACTCAAAGTGGAAAGGGGAGAATAATACCCTCAACAACCTAAGATTTTCTGCTGATAAACTTCCTATACCAAAAAAGGCTGCCTGTAAACCAGGCAGCCTTTTTTGGTATAGAATAAACTAGAAGGAATCATTTAATATTCGGTTCTTCCAAACCTAATCCCTTCTTCTTGTCAACAGCTTTCAGAACAAAACCCAAAATCAAGGCTGCTACACCCAAACAAGCTAGCATCACCAACGGTGCTGTATAATCATAAGAAACGGCCGCCTGCTCAGGAGTGATAATTCCATTTTTCAAGTCTTCCACTAATTGCGGATTGGTATTGTCGAGCACCTTTCCAATCAACATCGGGAAAAGCCACAAGCCGATATTCTGAATCCAGAAAATCAATGCATATGCACTACCAATAATCTTGGCATCTACCAATTTAGGCACACTGGGCCACAAGGAAGCAGGCACCAATGAGAAACTGGCTCCCAATACCAAAATGGTAATATAAGCTATCAGAATGCCTCCCACAGCATTATCCTTAAATGCTGGAAGCACAAAGGCAAAGGTAAGATGACAAAGAATTAGCAATATGGAACCTAAAATAAGCATACTGGCAGCCTTACCCTTATGATCGACATAATTCCCTAAGATAGGAGTAATACCAACTGCCAACAGAGGAAATACAGCAAACACTGTTTCGGCACTTTGACGCATGTAACCCATGTAACAGAAAGTAACAAGCGATACCACAGCCAAGCCTAACAGACCATACTTCATACTTTTCTGCTTGGAAAAATTACTGGCAAAAGAAGCAGCAGCTACTACCAACATAATGCAGTACTGAATAATAGTAACAGTATTGGTAGCCCAAAATGAGCCTGCCGGAACTTCTGTAAATTCCAAGTTGCACTGCAGCATGTTGACTGCATATTTCTGGAAGGGGAAAATAGCAGAATAATAGAGTACACAAAGAAGAGCTACCAACCAAAATCCTCCACTGGTAAGAATAGAGCCAAGGTCGCTTATCTTAAAAGGATCATCTTTCTCTTCAGCCTCACCCGTCTGTTCATCAAGTTTCTTATCCATGAAGAAATAAACAATGAACATCATAAGCGCAATCATAAGCAAAATAACACCGAAAGCTACAGAACGAGACACATCAATATCGCCTCCCCACTTGGCAAACATCGGAGAGAAAATCATACAGGTAGCTACCCCCAAACGAGCCAACGCCATTTCAGAGCCCATAGCCAGTGCCATTTCACGGCCTTTAAACCACTTCACAATACCACGCGAAACCATGATTCCTGCCATTTCCACACCGCAACCAAAAATCATAAAGCCCACTGCGGCAAACTTGGCTGAGGCAGGCATTCCTAGGTAAAAAGGAGAAATACCCAACTCATCGAATCCGGGAATATAATTCAGATGATTAGTAAACCAAGTTGCCAATCCACTTCCTTGAAAACTCTCCGTCACAGCATACCAATTTATAGTAGCACCTACCAACATCACAACACCCGAAAGAATGGCTGTGAAACGTACGCCCATCTTATCGAGAATAATGCCGGCAAAAATTAGGAAAAACACAAATACATTGAGAAAAGTCTCAGATCCCTGCATGGTGCCAAAAGCAGTAGAATCCCAACCTCGGGTAGACTGCATCAAGTCCTTAATAGGTGAAAGAATGTCCATAAAAATATATGAACAAAACATAGCAAAAGCCAAAAACAGCAACACCATCCAACGAATGCCTGCTGAATCACGTAACGTCTGGTGAATCTTGTCAGTACTGGTCATTTCAAATATAATTATAAAGGTTAATATAAAACTACAGGCGGGATTGCACAATACAATCGATCGTACAATCCCGCCTATATTGTATGCGGAATAGTTCCGGTAATTCTATTATTTTGCAGAATCTGCAGCAGCTGGTTCGGCAACCGGAGCAGCTGTACCTACAGGCATAGTATAAGGATTAGTCTTTTCTTCTTGCTGTGCTTGTTCCTGAATTACACTTCCAGCTTTATCAGATGAAGGAATCGTATAAGCAGCTACGATACTGAATACCACCATCACAGCAGCCAAAGTCCACGTGGTCTTCTCTAGAAAATCTGTAGTTTTCCGAACACCCATGATTGCATTTGATGAAGAGAAACCTGAAGCCAAGCCTCCTCCTTTAGAATTTTGAATCAATACGATGAAGCACATCAGCAAGGAGGCAATCACCATTAAGATAACTAATAGATAGTACATTTTGTTATTTTGATTTAGCGTTAATAATCAATTTCTCCAAAAATCGGATTTGGTCTGCAAAGTAAGCATTTTTTTTTGGATAATTCAAACTTAATTTTTTAATAATTTCAAGCGCCTTATCATATCGGTGCTGTTTTACATAAATTTTAGCTAAAGTTTCGGTAAATGTCTCGTCTTCTGAGGGAGTTTCTTCAAATTCTCCTCTTTCCTCTTCCCCAGTCTCATCCTCGTGTTCTGCTAAGCAAACGGTCATTTCTGTATCACAGACGGCATCCGTTTCTGATACGGTTTCGGATTCGGATATTTCTTTAGCTGCCGAAATCTGTGCAGGCAAAGCAGCCCCTTCCGAAGAGTCCTGACACTCAACTGTAGGTGCCATACAGTCATGCTTCGTATCTATCTGTTCAGCTGACTGCATATTTTTCTCTATAGAAGCGGCAACAGCCGATGCACCAACCACTTCTTCCAGCGAAAGCAATGGTTCATCTGCCCTACTTAAAAAACTGTCTATCAAATCCTGCCCACGCAAAAGCGGTGTTTCCTCAGTTACGGTGGAAGCAGCTGATTCTACTCCATCAGTTTGTGCCAATAAATAGGTAGTATAATCCATGGCGTAATCCAAATCTGTAGTCTGCGCCTGCTCATCAGGAACAGTAGACAGAAAGGAGTCGATTAGATAGATTGTACGGTCTGTTACCGATTCGTCCATTGCTTGTCCGGTAACTGCAGCAGGCTGATGAGGATGCAAATGGTAACGGGCACCTTCTATCTGATAAAACAACTGGCGTCTATCGGCCACATATAATACAGATTTTCTCAATTCCTCACCAAAAGTGGCATCGTGCAGCAAATATAAGTTTTTCAGATAAAGCAAGCGCAATGTCTGGAAATAGGGATAGCGGGCCAATAAGGTCCGCAATTCATAAAGAGACTCTTTATCTAATGTCTCTGGATGCTGAATCCACTGTATAAGATGAGATGAAGTCATATGAATCATTACCAGTTAGCTACCGTAGAGTTGAATATTTGTTCTGCGATATCTTTCACCATCAGTGTAATAAGTCCGTCTTGGACAGCTGTAAGCAGCTGAGAAGAATCATACGTTTGAAAAGCCGAGAATTGCTGGTCTGTAAAATCGTCTTTATGATTCGTATTGTTAACATAAGACACCTTCACGGTCAGAGTCAGTTTCACTTTGGATGAAAAGCCACTGGCATCCACAGCCTCATTATATTGATTATAACCCGTGATTTCTCCGCTGATTTCCAAATCTCCACCAGAATCCACCAAACGCAAACGGGTCTGTTGAATGAACATGTCTTTCAATTTTTGGTTAAACTCCACAGCCAACGGACCATACACATATTCGGCATGATTCTCAAAATCAGTAATAGAAACAGTCTTCACTTTATTATAATCTATCGATGTGATAGGAGCCAATCCTATCTTCATACTACAGGAATAAATCAGCAATGCCAATAAAGCTAGCAGCATACCCCCTGAAAGTTTTTTAATCCAATCCATATTCTTTAATCTTTCTATACAATGTACGTTCGGATATCTTCAAATCCTGTGCAGCAGCCTTCCGCTTACCGTGATGTTTCTCCAACGCTTTACCTATCATCTCTTTTTCTATTTCATCCAATGACATAGAGCCTTCTTCCACATATTCTGCCGTATCTTGTATATCATCATCCAATCGTGAGGTAGGACGGACTGAAGGATGCAGAATGGCAGGTATAGCGGCCGGTTGTACAGTCATCATGGAATGGTCGGCAGCATAATAAGAATCTGAAGGCACAGAGGAGGATGATTGCCCTCGCTCTGCCATGATGGTATGAACAAGTTTCTTTAATTCCGTTACATCCTTGCGTAAATCAAAAAGAACCTGATACAGAATTTCGCGCTCACTTTCAAAACTCTTATTCTCATGCCCGGTACACAAAGCAGGCAAGTGCTGTACCTGCTCCATTTCAGGCAAATAACTTTTCAAAAGAACAGCGTCAATCTCGCGATTGGTCTCTATAATAGAGATGCGTTCCGTTACATTCTTCAACTGACGAACATTACCTGGCCAAGAATAAGCCATCAATACCTGCTTGGCATCATCGGTAAGCTGTATTGCAGGCATCCGATACTTTTCTGCAAAGTCAGAAGCAAATTTTCGGAACAGTAATACTACGTCCTCACCCCGGTCACGCAACGGCGGCATCTGAATAGGAACCGTATTCAATCGATAATACAAGTCTTCACGGAATCTGCCTTCAGCAATGGCTTGCATCAATTTCACATTGGTTGCAGCCACAATACGCACGTTGGTTTTTTCTACTTTCGACGAACCTACCTTGATGAACTCTCCACTTTCCAACACACGCAGTAACCTAGCCTGGGTAGACATGGGTAACTCTCCTACTTCATCTAAAAAAATTGTACCTCCATCGGCTTCGCCAAAGTACCCTTTGCGTTCACCTATTGCACCAGTAAACGCACCTTTTTCATGACCGAACAATTCGGAATCAATAGTACCTTCAGGAATGGCACCACAGTTCACAGCAATATACTGACCATGCTTCCTACGACTATACTGATGAATAATCTGAGGAAAGCTTTCTTTACCTACACCACTTTCACCGGTTATCAACACGGACAGATCGGTAGGAGCCACCTGAATGGCTGTATCAATAGCACGCATCAGTGTCTCGTTATTGCCGATTATACCGAAGCGCAACTTTACCTGCTGTATCTCCGCTCTCGTCATAATTATAAATCTTCTTCCACACTATCCAATTTCAATTTATCACTATCGTCTCTTTTCTCATAATACTGTTTCCGCAACGGATTATGGCGAGCCGCTTTCTCGTGCTGGCGGTTACGGAATACATCGATGGCAACGTAAATGGCCTGACGGAAAGAATCTTCTGAGGCCAATCCCTTACCGGCAATATCATAAGCGGTGCCATGCGCCGGAGAAGTACGCACCACAGGAAGTCCGGCAGTAAAGTTTACACCTTCATCCATAGCTAATGCTTTAAACGGAGCCAAACCTTGATCGTGATACATAGCCAGAATACCATCAAAATATTGAAAATTTCCAGAGCCCATAAATCCGTCAGACGGATACGGTCCAAAACAGAAGACACCCTTGGCTGTCATTTCTTGAATAGCAGGAATGATAATTTCTTCTTCTTCTTTACCTAACAGACCGCCATCACCAGCATGAGGATTCAAAGAAAGTACTGCGATACGAGGAGCAGAGATACCAAAATCCTGCTTCAACGAGCGATTGAAGATAGTAAGTTTCTCCTCAATCAAATCCTTTGTCAACTCTGCAGCAATTTGCCCTACGGGAATATGACCAGTAACCAAAGCTACTCTGAAATCATCCTTCATCAAAATCATCAGAGCCTTTTGTCCCTCACCCAGTTTCTGCTCTATATATTCGGTGTGTCCGGGAAAAGTAAACTCTTCCGACTGAATGGTATGCTTGTTGATCGGAGCAGTCACAATCACATCTATCAAACCTGCCTTGTATTCTTCAATTGCTTTTTCCAAAGCTCCCAATGCAGCTTTTCCAGCTTCCGGATCTGCTTTTGAAAATTCCACCTTCACTTCATCATCTGTACAATTCACCACACTCAACTTGTTATCTACAGCTTCAGAAGCTGAATTAACAATGCTAAAATTAGCAGGTAAATCCATCGCCTTGCGATGATAAGTGGCCACTTTGGGCGAACCATATATAATGGGTTTACACAACTCCAGCATCATGGGGTCAGAAAAAGTCTTTAGAATCACTTCATAACCCACACCGTTGATATCACCTTGTGTAATACCCACTCTTATTTTTCTATCTTCCATATTAATTACTTATTGCTAGTAGAATCGTTACTGATCACAATATCCGGCATGGTAACTTCTACCTGCCGGCTGTTTGGCAATTTCACAGTATAGAGCGAAGCTTCCATCTGGCGTACTAGATTGCGCTTCAACTTATCGGGTGAATAAACAAAAATTTCTGATACAATGATACGCTGATTAGCACGGTCTAATCTTACATGTGACACGAATGGACCGCCCATAAAATCACCCTTAACGCGCCATAATCCACGAGCTTCCAATGCATATTCTCCCTGTACTGTGATGGGCTTCACATCAGTCATCAGGGAATCGGTCATCATGTACATACCTTCACGCGCACCCGGTATATTAGCTTTCATCACAGAATCTCGTTTATGTACAAAATATTCTTTTGTAAACGTATTCTTATCTGTATAAGGATAAGAATACATCACAAAGTTACAGTCGCCGGTAGCAGCATTGGTTCCAGCCCAAAAGAAATCTTCCCCCTGCTTTGTGGAAGCCAATTCGCCCGATACCCAGGCATTGCAATCGAACATACTCTGCAACTTGGTAGCTACATAATCATTATGCTTCTGCTCTAAGACAGCAATCTGCCGGTTCATTTCAGCATGTGTAAAGTAATCTATAATAATCTGCTTATACCGAGTTACAAACGCTGCAAAACTATCTTCATCAGGAGCTTGGATAGTCAATATAGACTGAGGAGCTGCATAGACATTCTGTGCTGACTTGAACTTAGGCTGTGTATAGAGATTCTTGTTAATTTCTGCAATAATGATATTACGCACCAGTTTCAACGTAGAATCATAATTGGCTGGCGAGGTATACATTATACGAAAAGAACGCTCAGACTGGGGCAAACCAGGTACATCAGAATCAAGCACATCAAACAGAGCACGACCGGCCGGACGTTCCCATACATTTTGATCAATCACCACTAAAATTTCATAGGCTCTACCACTGGATGTAGGTGTAAATACACTCTTTCCATTACCGCCACAAGCAGTCATCAGTAAGGCGATGAGGAATAAACTCAGATAAGAAAGTTGCTTTTTCATAGGCTCTATGTTTTTAATTATCTCATATTTTCAATTTCTTCTTCCTGCTTGGCTGTAGACAGCATACCACATGCGGCAAAAATATCTTCTCCACGAGAAGCACGTATAGTAGTAAACAATCCATGTGATGTAAGATAATCACGCAATGTAATCATGGTTTCCATATCAGCCCCTTGCAAATCCACACCAGGAATTGCATGAAAACGGATCAGATTGATTCTACAATCTACGCCACGTAATAGTTTTAGCAGTTCTTTGGCATATAATAAGGAATCATTTACTCCTTTAAACACAATGTACTCAAAGGAAAGGCGCCGCTGCTTACTGAAATCATAATTACGCAATAGTTCCACAATCTCTACTATGGAAAAAGCTTTTTCTGCCGGCATCAGTTCCCTGCGTTGCTGAGGTACAGGTGAATGCAGGCTGATAGCCAAATGGCAATCACACTCTTCCACAAATCTGCGCAATCCTTTCCGCAGTCCCACAGAAGAAAGTGTCACACGCTTAGGACTCCACGCATAACCATAAGAAGCCGTCATAATTTCAAGTGCTTTCAGCACTTCATCCAGATTATCTAAAGGTTCTCCCATTCCCATCATCACCACATTGGTTAGTCTATCGCATTCTGGCAATGAATGTATCTGGTTTATAATCTGTCCGGCTGTAAGGTTGGCTGTAAACCCCTGCTTTCCTGTCATACAAAACTTGCAGTTCATCTTACATCCCACCTGTGAAGATACACACAGAGTGGCACGATCGGCATCCGGAATAAAGACAGCCTCTACAAATTGCCCCTCTCCTACCCGATAGAGATATTTCACGGTGCCATCCACAGAGCGCATTTCATCTACCGGAGCTTCTGCTCCTACTTCATAGACTTCTTTCAAAAGTTCACGATGCTTAAGCGACAGATTGGTCATCTCGTCAATCGATCCAACCCGCTTCACATATAACCATGAAGCAATTTGTTTGGCGGCAAAAGCCGGCATTCCCATCAGCTTCACTACTTGCTGCAACTCCGAAAGAGTCAATCCCAATAGAGGTTTCTTCTGCATCATCCTACAAACTTTAATAACTAGTTATCTTTGCAAAGGTAGAAATAAAGTCAGTATATATCAATAGCTGAGAAATAAAAAAAGACGGATAACGCAAATCTTTCTTTCGATAAATTTGCGCTATCCGCCGGCTTATAAAGATACGGAATTGTCGTATCTTCTATCTATTAGAAGAAGAGATAACGGGTATCTTTCACATTTGCATTCAGATACAAATCGTTCATAAACTGAGCAGCCATCCGAGCATGCATATTTTCCAAGGATGTTTCTTCAGTCTTCTGATCAAAAGTTTCATTCATTTTCTCTTCTGCATAAGGTTGCAGCACAAATACACCGGCATTTCCCTTAATAGGAGCACTCAGTTCGCCTACCTTTGCTACAGATGCATAAGCACTAACCAGCGGCTCACTGGAACGGAGAGCCTGTACATAAGCAGGAGCTGCAAAAGTGACATGCTTCACAGAATCAGTAACTGCGTTAGCCAAAGCTTTATACTGATCGAAAGAAGAAGCATTGACAGCCTTCATATCAGCCATAATCTTTTCTGCTTTCTTGTCGCGCAATACTTGATCGCGAAGTTCATTCTTCACAGCCGACAACGGACGGTAACCTTCTGGATGAATAGCAGCCAAGCCTACAACCAACATACGGTCGCTTTCACCACATTCATACAAGCCTGACACCTCTCCTACTTTGGCTTCGAAAGCCCACTTCAAGGCATCCTTAGAGGCTCTGATACCACCGACACCATGTTCTGAGCTATAAAGGTCATTCTTAGGATATAAACGATAGCCTGCATCTTCAGCATTGGCCATCATTTTTTCCAATGTATTATTGGCAGCAATAAATTGACTGAAATCATTGTAAGCCTTGCTATATGTTTCTTTACTAAACTCTACCGGACGCTTCACTACAGCTACTTTATATTTGTCTTTCACTGCTTTTCTATCCATTACCTGCAAGATAACATTAGCCTGAGCCAAAGCAAGATTGGTAAGTTCATTCTTGCCGAGATTTACAATAGTAGATACATACTTCAAGTTATCACCATCGATTTGGGCACCTTCATAAGCAGCAGAAGAAATCCAAGTAGGTTCACCTGTCTGTCCATACTTTTTGGCAATTTCCGCAAAGTCGGCACCTCCCTTAAGAGCAGTATAGATACTGTCAGCTAAAACTTTAGTCTTAGCAGCATCTTGGGCAAATACTTGAATCTGACGATATTGAATAGAGTCGGGCATAGAAGCCTTCGCCAGTTTCTTGAAAGAATTCATGGTATTATCTGCCACATTGTAATAAGGACCAAATACTTCACCTACAGCTACAGAATCCAAACGGGCAGCTACATCTACCGGCAGAGCTCTAGTAGTGTAGAACAAGTCAACGTACGGAGTTTCAGAACCTGTAGAGCGAACAAATGTAGTATAATCTGCAGGATTAGCAATCAACTGTTCTGTATACTCTTCCATTTCTTTCTGCAAAGCAGCCTTATCCTCTGCACTGGCAGTAACTTGCACATCAATATAACGGATATCACGAGTTTCTACAAACTGTTTGAATTGCTCTTTCTTTTTGTCATAAGCAGCTTTCAAGTCAGCATCAGTAACCGTTACAGAAGAATCGGCAATAGATGAATAAGGAACAGCAGCCAGCAACAAATCTTTTTGATTAACCTTCGCATCAAAAGCATCCTGAGCCTCTACCGGATTAGAGAAAAGAGACTTGGTAATTAAAGCCATATACTTTTCTTGCAGACGAGCCTGGAACAAAGACTTTTCGATGAACGACCAAAACTTGTACATGGCATCATACTGATCCAGATACTGAGCAGGCATTTGTGCTCTGTTCAGCTTAGAGTAATCCACAAGAAATTTCTTCAGCATATCCTTGTCGAATGTACCGTTCTGAGGATTAGTAAACGGCGTTCTCTGAAGCATGTAATGCGTTCCTTCATCAATGATAGATTGAATTTCTGCTTTCGACACAGTCAAGCCCATCTTCTTCGCTTCATTTTCGATGAGTTTGTTATTTACATAACGCTGCCATACTTCATCTTTCAAGCGGTTATTTTCTTCATCACTCAGGGAAGCACCATTATTCAGGATTTTCACTACTTCCGTATACTCTTCTACCATAGCTTGATAATCCTGCGCAGAGATAGTCTCTCCGTCTACTTCACCTACGTCCTGAGATTGGTGCGGCTGAAGCACCTTCCATGCATCACCTGCAATGAAAGCAAACAGCGCCAAACCAATAACAATCACCAATAATGGTCCTTTCGACCGAATGTTTTGTAATGTTGCCATTTTCGTTAATTAGATTTATTTATTTGTTTACTATTTTTCTACAAAAGCATTTTAGCGCACGAAGATACAAAAAATGCTAATACACATCTATTTATTATCCAAAAAAATGCGATTTCAAATTATTATTCCAAGACTTTTAAGCGCACCAGTTCTATTTTAGTAGCAGCTACCTTGATAATCTTAAATTCAAAATGGTCGAATTGTACCACTTCGTGCAGTTTCGGAAAACTCTGATATCTATTCAGTATCAATCCGCCCACAGTTTGATAGTCATCCGATTCCGGTAGTTCCAAATCGAACATCTCATTGACTTTTTCAATCTCCAAGCGGGCAGAAAGCACATATTCATGTTCAGCTATCTGCTTGCAGATATAAGATGTATTATCGTGCTCATCTTCGATATCCCCAAAGATTTCTTCCACCAAATCCTCCAATGCAACGATTCCTGAAGTACCGCCAAACTCATCCACCACGACTGCAATAGATTTCTTCTGCTGCATAAAAAGTTTCATCAATTTATGAGCCGCCATGGTTTCGGGCACAATGGGCAGTTCCTTCACATTGTTTCGCCAGTCTTTCGGATTACGAAACATCTCTGAAGAATGAATATACCCCACAATATTATCTATATTGCCTGCATATACTATAATCTTAGAAATACCCGATTCTACAAAGAGATTCTGCAAATCCCCCAATGAAGCTTCTTGATCAACCGCCACAATTTCTGTACGGGGCACCATGCAATCTCTAATCTTCACATTTGAAAAATCCAGTGCATTTTGGAATATCTTCACCTCTGCATCCAAATTTTCTTCGCTTTCTGCATTTTCTATACTCGACTGCACGAAATAATCCAAATCTACTTTTCCAAAGGCTTTAGCTTGTGCCTCTTTGTTGATTTTCACACCAAACAGGCGCAAGAAGAGATAAGACAATCCGGAAGCCAACTTCGACACTGGAAACAGTACCACATAGCACACAAACAGAGGGAGGGCGAATATACGCAGAGCCAAATTGGGATTTATTTTAAAGAGGGTTTTGGGCAAGAATTCTCCAGTCACTAAGATAATCAATGTAGAAATAATAGTCTGCGCCAACACCAAAGCAAACTGATTCGTAATAATACCTGCCAACAAATTCACTTCAATAAGTTGGGCCATAATAATACCATAGATAACCAAAGCGATGTTATTGCCCACCAGCATGGTAGAGATGAAATTATTGGGATTTCGAAAGAAATACGCCAAAATACTAGACGTCAGTCCCGCCTTACGATCCATCTCAAAGCGCAATTTATCGACCGACACAAAAGCTATCTCCATACCCGAAAAGAAGGCAGAGAAAGCCATGGTTATCAACAGATATAGTATTGAATCCATCATATTTTAATTAACACTGTCAGTCTTCAACGTATCGACAGGCTGTTGCTGTTCGTCCACATAGAAGATACCATCTGTCTTGAAGAATTTATATTTTGTCATTTGTTCATTCGATTCAAAGCCCCATGCGTAGATAATCTGATCCGGCTGTTCTATCCGCACCCGTTTATCAGAATACACCTTCTTCTGATTCTGATCCCAATAGAGTAATTCCGTATCAAACTTCTCACCTTTCAGGTTCTGCACATGTACATTACCCATCAGTTTCCAGAGTTTTTTCTTATCATAGAAATAAGCAGTATCCGACTCAATACTGGCCTCAACCTGAAGCAGCGAGTCAAATTTTTCCAGATAGATTCCCTTTTCGAAAGCCCAATAGGAAGGGTCTTTCCGATCGAACATCTGCCACACCTCTGTATTAATCCGATAACGCGTTATCCCAGAATCCGATACCAGTGTAGTCACTCCACGTGTATCCATAATAGGCAGTGAATCACGTTCAGTAATAGCTTTGCCCAATACTTTTTTATTACCTGAACAGGATGATAATAAAAGAAGCACGACCATTGCTCCTGAGAGAATGGCCATGCCTTTATGATAAAAAGTTGAAATATTTAATGACTTAACAACAATCATAGATTTAACGAATAGTAGTAGACTCACCAATCCAGCCACCGATTGTCACACGGTCACCAGCTTTGTAGCCCAACATAAACAAGTCTTTAGCCTGCGGTGTATAAGCAGAATAAGTAGCAATGGATTTGTTAGCTTCTTCTGCTACACTGGGATCAATCGCTTTGGCACGTTGCAGTTTATCGATACACAAGAAATAGGTACACTTATTCAAAGCAGGTTCATCACTCCATTTCGGGCTGGAAGCATAGATATGAGCCAACAGAATCAGAGGCTGGCCATAATCTTCCTTAAACGACACAGCTTTCTGGCAGTAGCTTCTAGCTTGAGAAAGTTTTTTTGCACTGAACAAAGCAGCAGCTGTAGCATAAGCCATTTCTGCTTTCTTTGCATTGTCAGTTTCCATAGACAAAGCCTCATCAAAGTATTTCACAGCATTGTCGTAGTCACCTTTCTTATAATACATATAAGCCACGCCTACAGCAGCATCAGCAGTAGGATCTATACGATACAGATAATCTGAAGCTGTGAAGTACACTTCGCTTTCATTACACTTCATCATCTTCAAGATAGAAATAGTCTTCTTCAGGAAAGTAGAGTCGCTCTTATTAGCTTCTACTTTCGGACCATAAATATTCTGCAGAGACTCACAGTCTGCCACGCCGCTATTCACGAACATAGCCACGAGATTTTCCTTGATAGCTTCCAAGTTCTTCTTAGCACCCGGTTTAGTTTCAGAAGCAATCGCTTCATCGATAAACTTCGATGCGTTCAGATAATCTTGAAAGAACTGATCAGTATGATTATCATCTGCTTTTACTTTACGCATAGATACATCCAGGAAGAAATGCAGTACAGCACCGTCCGATTCGCCCATAGCACCTTCTACAGACTCCTTCAACCATGCATAAGCCTGATTCACATCCGGAGCCGGAGCATATTGCAGATAATCTACTGCTTTTGTACCCAAAGCTGCCTTTTCACTAGGAATACCTTTGCTGTATTTCTTGGCAAACTCAGGTAAATTTTGGATTTTCAAATCATGTACCATCATCAATTCATCAAAATACTTTTTATATTCTGCAGAATTGCGATCTTTGATACCTTTCAACAAACCTGAGAGGATTTTTTGTGCATCAGTAAATGTATAATATCTCAATGTAGGACATTCTTTCAATACGGCCATACACGGAGCATAAGCATCCTTAAAGTTTTTGGCTCTTACAGCCTCATGCGAGATACTGCTATTCGCATTACAGTCATTTTGTGCAGAAACACTGGTCATTCCACCCAAGAGGAACAATGCAGCTACAAGCGTCTTAATTTTCATTGTATTTAATTTTTAAGTTGTTTTATTGTACTGTCTATTCTTTCTAAATCATAATCTTTATCAATCTACCTTACGCTTGAAGAACCAGCGTTCGTTGAAAGTCACCCCAATGCAGACACGGAAAGTGTTTTCATTCAAAAACTTCGATGTGGTTCCTTCTGTATGAACGTATTGCGCAGACAAGCTCAGCACCGACCGTGTACGTGGAATCGGCAATCCGAAACCTGCCGTAATACCATATTCATTGGCTGCCCGAGCATTATCTATCTTATAATAAGGTTTGGAATAATAAGCTCCCAAACGGTATTTTACATGTCCGAAATAGCTACGTGCCATAGGATTGGGCATGAATTCTGCACCTACCGACACCCGGCCTCGATCGCACAGCATGTCATCATGATTCATATATTTTGCCTTACTCCAATTTTGGAACAAAACGTCGGCTCCTACTGTCAGACGACCATCATACACATAGGCCAATCCTGCACCCCACGTAGTAGGCAGTTCACAATCGGCCACAGAATCACGTTTCATTACCACCGAACTGGTAGTAGTTGTAGTAGCACTGGTATTCATCTTATGTCCGGGCGAGAATACCACACCTACCGTCATCTCGTGTTTCTTTCCAAACTGATGCGTATATTGTGCCCCAAAATCCAGTTTATAGCTGGTAATAGAAGCATTGAACACATTTTGATATTCAAAGAGCGTAGCATCGTTCGGAAATTTCAGCACAGTAGCATGCCTCACATCTCCCCAAAGGTACGAAATATTCGCACCAATCGAAAGATTTTTAATTATTTTAAAGCCTGCACCCAAGTAGATTTGATGCAAACCACCGTCTCCGCTATAAGACACTTGCATATTCTCGGATTCATTTCCCTGAATAGGACGCGCTTCCGTCATACTATAGCCGATATTAGAAAATGGCAAAAGACCCACGCTGATACCGGCCCACTTGGCTGCACGAAATTGCATGGTAATATAATCAAAACTGGAATTTTTGGCATTCAGTTTCAGTGCTCCATTACTAAAGTTGGTATTCTGCATAGATACTCCCCCATCAAAAATGAAGGTCAAAGAATCCACAGCTGAATAAGAAGCCGGATTGGCAAAATTCACTTGATATTTATCACGCAAGGCATAAGCTACCCCGCCCATTGCCTTACTGTTTCCAGAGCCGTAATCGGCCAACTGTCCAAAGCCATAACGAGTGTAAGGTGAGTTAGAAGTGTTAGGCGATTCCGGAAGCTCTATATTTTGTGCATTTACTGCGCTGCACACACAGAACAACAAGAGCAGTAAAAGTGTCTGTCTATATTTTATCATTATTATAATTTAAAATTCTATTTAATCCTTTCAGCACTAAAAATCTGTCTGCAAAGATGATATTTTTTAAGTTTGTATCAAAAGAAAAATCATCGCCGCCAGTTAAAAAAACCAAAACATCGGGATATTTCTGTTTCATCCATTGGATATAACCCGAAATTTCATGTTCTATCCCTAGAAATACACCAGAGCGGATAGCAGTTTCCGTATCTTTTCCTAAATCCAGCCTACGCCCTTCTGCTTCCAGTAAAGGCAACTTACCGGTGAACTGATGCAAGGCCTTAAGGCGCATCTGTAAGCCAGGTGATATATTGCCTCCATGGTAACGTCCCAAAGCATCTATAAATTCATACGTAATACAGGTTCCCGCATCTATCACCAACAGATTACAACCGGGACGTTGCTCGCTGGCTCCAACCACCGCCGCAATACGATCGTACCCCAATGTGCGAGGCGTTTCATACAAGTTCTCCACTGGAAGAGGAGTGTCAGCATCGAGCCATAACAACGGTATAGAAAGCGTATCCAGCCGTTGCTTCACTTGCTCTGTCAAATCAATAACGGTTGCCAATATAGCCTTTTTAAAAGTATATTTCTCACAAAAAGCAGGCAACAACTCCAGCGTATCGTTTGCGTCATAAACCACTTCCAACAACTTTTGCTCATCAAAAGCTGCCAGTTTGGCTACTGTATTACCTATATCTATTATCAGATTTATCACAATCTACGTTCATTTTGCGGCGCAAAGGTACAATTAATATTGTCACATTTAGCGATTGGAGATAGTTTTTTTAAAAGCTACGCTCAATAGAAGGAGATTCCAAAACTTCCCTGCGGCATCTAACAAAGATATATCCTGCATAGAAAAGACATGAAAAATCGGAAAAAGAGAACAATGCACAACCCACACCGTACCAAGTCCGCACCAACTCCTAACCTACTCCTAACCAACTCCCAATAGATAGACACGGAGATGACACAGACTTCATAAGGGGAAAATACCGACCGAAAAGAAAAATAGAACAATTCATTCCCAAACGTCAACTGCCAACCTTTACTTTGGAAAGATTTTATATTTTTTCATCCGACTAACCACTGTATTCCATTGTTTTTTTCTACCTTTACAGCTTGTTGGAGATTCTACACTCCACTACAAAAACAAGAAAAGAAAAAATAATATATATAATGACTCACAAATGGAATTATTTACCCATTACAACCGAACGGGCAGAAGCAAGCCAGACATTAGCCAAAGAATTGGGTATTAGCCCAATATTAGGCAGATTACTGACTGGACGGGGAATTTCTACAACTGCACAAGCTAAGAAATTCTTCCGCCCCCAACTACCCGACCTGCACGACCCGTTCTTAATGAAGGACATGGATATGGCCGTGGAACGCCTGAACAAGGCAATGGGGAAAAAAGAGCGTATTCTGGTATATGGAGACTATGATGTAGACGGCACTACAGCCGTATCACTGGTCTACAAGTTTATCCAACAGTTTTACTCGAATATCGACTACTATATACCCGATCGTTACAATGAAGGGTATGGTGTATCGATAAAAGGGGTGGACTATGCTGCCCAAACAGGAGTAAGTTTGGTTATCGTATTAGACTGCGGCATCAAAGCCGTAGAAGAAGTAGCCTATGCCAAAGAGAAAGGGATAGACTTCATCATCTGCGATCACCATGTGCCCGACGCTGTATTGCCACCGGCTGTGGCTATTCTGAATGCCAAAAGAGAAGACAACACTTACCCTTACGAACATTTATCCGGCTGCGGAGTGGGATTTAAATTCATGCAGGCCTTTGCCATCAGCAACGGTATAGAATTTCATCATCTTATTCCGCTGCTCGATTTAGTAGCGGTAAGTATTGCCTCGGATATTGTGCCCATTATGGGGGAAAACCGCATCTTGGCTCACCACGGACTGAAACAGTTGAACAGTAACCCCAGTGTGGGATTAAAAGCTATTATTGATGTGTGCGGACTGACTGACCGAGAAATTACCGTAAGCGACATTGTATTTAAAATAGGTCCGCGTATCAATGCTTCCGGACGCATACAGAATGGCAAAGAAGCTGTAGACCTGCTCACCGAAAAAGACTTCTCGGCAGCATTGGAAAAAGCAGGCCAAATCAACCAATATAATGAAACGAGGAAGGATTTGGATAAAAGCATGACCGAAGAAGCAAACCAGATAGTAGAAGAACTGGAGGGCTTAGCCGACCGCCACTCTATCGTGCTGTATAATGAAGACTGGCACAAAGGGGTGATTGGTATCGTAGCTTCCCGACTGACCGAAGTCTATTTCCGCCCGGCAGTGGTACTGACCAGAACGGACAATCTAGCTACCGGCTCGGCACGCTCTGTAGCGGGATTTGATGTATACAAAGCGATAGAGTATTGCCGCGACTTACTGGAAAACTTTGGTGGACATACGTATGCGGCCGGATTATCTATGAAAGTAGAGAATGTACCGGAATTCACCCGGCGCTTTGAGGAGTTTGTGGCTGAAAACATCCTGCCCGACCAGATGAGCCCCGTCATTGACATTCATGCAGAAATAGACTTCCGGGATATTACCCCGAAATTCTTCAACGACCTGAAAAAGTTCAACCCTTTCGGACCAGAAAACGTAAAACCTGTATTTTGCACGCACCATGTCTACGATTATGGTACGAGCAAGGTGGTAGGACGGGATCAAGAGCACATAAAACTGGAACTGGTAGACAACAAGTCGAACAATGTAATGAATGGAATTGCTTTCGGACAAAGTTCGCATGTACGCTACATCAAAACCAAACGCTCGTTTGATATCTGCTACACCATCGAAGAAAATACACATAAACGCGGAGAAGTTCAACTGCAGATTGAAGACATCAAACCCAATTAATACTGTAAACGTATCGCTGCAAGTGCATCAAGAAATTTTAAAACAATACTGGGGATACGACTCTTTCAGAGGAATCCAGGAAAAAATCATCGACAGCATCAGCCAAGGGAAAGATACCCTAGGGCTGATGCCTACCGGTGGTGGAAAATCTATCACTTTTCAGGTACCGGCAATGGCCATGGAGGGAATTTGCTTGGTAATCACCCCACTGATTGCACTGATGAAAGACCAGGTACAAAACCTCAAAGCAAGAGGTATCAAAGCTCTGGCCATCTACTCCGGCATGAACCGGCAAGATATCCTTACCACTCTGGAAAACTGCATCTTCGGAAATTACAAGTTTCTCTACATATCACCCGAACGGCTGGATACTGAAATATTCCGTGCCAAATTGCAGAAAATGAATGTCTGCATGATAACGGTGGATGAAAGCCATTGTATCTCTCAATGGGGGTATGACTTCAGACCTGCCTATTTGAAGATAGCCGACATACGAGAATTACTACCCGGCGTACCTGTGCTGGCCTTGACAGCTACTGCCACTCCGGAAGTAGTAAAAGACATACAAGCCAAGCTGCATTTTCGCAAGGAAAATGTATTCCAGATGAGTTTTGAACGCAGTAATCTGGCTTACGTAGTGCGAAAAACAGAAAATAAAGCAGAAGAACTGCTGCACATTCTACACCGGATAAACGGAAGTGGTATCATCTATGTACGTAACCGCAGACGAACCAAGGAAATAGCCGAATGGCTAAACACCCAAAACATCACAGCCGACTTCTATCACGCCGGACTGGATGATGCTGCCAAGGATATCCGCCAACAGCGATGGCAAAAAGGAGAAAGCCGCATCATGGTAGCCACCAATGCCTTTGGCATGGGAATAGATAAACCAGATGTACGCTTGGTGATACACGTAGACTTACCCGATGCTATCGAGGCTTATTTTCAGGAAGCCGGCAGGGCGGGACGTGACGGAGAGAAATCATATGCCATCATCCTATATGCGCAATCGGATCAAAGCAACTTAAAGAAACGCATAACCGACTCTTTCCCTGAAAAGGAATACATAAAATCAGTCTACGAGAATCTACAGTATTATTACGAAATGGCTATGGGAGATGGACTGGAGTGCGTGCGTGAATTCAACATTGATGACTTTTGCCGAAAATTCAAATATTTTCCGATACAAGTAGACAGTGCTTTGCGAATATTGACCCTGGCCGGTTATCTGGAATATACCGACGAACGAGACAATGCTTCACGGCTGCTGTTTACCCTACGGAGGGATGAACTATACAAACTGCATAATCTGGATGAAAATACCGACAAACTGATTCAAACAGTTTTACGGTCGTATACAGGATTATTTACCGATTACGCTTTCATCAATGAAGATTTGCTAGGCACCCGAACAGGCTTATCGCGCAGGCAAATCTACGAAGTGCTCATCAATCTGGCCAAAATGCACATCGTAAGTTACATTCCAAGAAAAAAGACACCTTATATAATATATACGAAAGAACGAATAGACACCCAGTTCATCCGACTACAACCTGCCGTATATGAAGAGCGCAAAGAACGATACGTGCGACGCATAGAAGCTATGCTGGAGTATGTCAACATGAACCATGTATGCCGCAGCAAAATGCTGCTGCGCTATTTCGGTGAAAAAACCGACCATAACTGCGGACAATGCGACGCCTGCATACAGCAAAAAAAGAAGAAATCGGTCAACACTGCCCAGACATGGCAAACTGATATTCTACAAATATTGGCTGACGGTCCGCAAACACCAGCACACATCTACAGCCAACTGAAAAGCGATGATGCAGAAAGGGTGGCAGAAGCTATAGAACAGCTTATCGACTTAGATAAAATCTGCCTGCAGAATGGCTTTTTACAAATTAAAGAAGAATAATCTTTCGCTTACTATGCGAAATCCATTATTTTTGTAACTACAAACGATTTAATAACCAACTATCAACTGAATAACTATGGGATTCTTCAAATCTTTCTTCTCCGGAAAAAATGAAAGCCCGGAAAGCGAAAAGAAAAAATCAGAGCAAAAGAACTTTGAGATATTCAAATACGACGGCATGCGTGCACAGCGTATGGGCAGAACAGATTACGCTATAAAATGTTTCAATGAAGCACTCAAATTACAGGAAGACTTCGAAACAATGGGGTATCTGGCACAAGTATACATACAAAGTAATCAATTGGAAAAAGGACGCGAAATGCTGGAAAAAATGTGCACCCTGGAAAAAGAACATGTAGATACCTTTATAGCATTGGCCAATGTGTGCTACATGATGGAAGACTATCCGGCTATGGCAGATGCTGCCCAACATGCCATCCGCATAGAAGAAGGCAATGCCATGGCGCATTATCTGCTGGGAAAAGCCAACAACGAACAGGGAGACGGCATCATGAGCATAGCCCATCTGACCAAAGCCATCGTATTGAAAGATGACTTTACAGAAGCTCGCTTGCTACGCGCCGAAGCATTGGTCAACATGTGTCAGTACCGGGAAGCTATGGAAGATATTGATGCTGTTCTGGCACAAACTCCCGATGAAGAAAATGCTCTTCTCATCCGAGGCAAAATAAAAGAAATAACCGGTGAACAAGAAGCTGCCCAGGCCGACTACAGCCAAGTGATAGAGCAAAACCCATTCAATGAAAAAGCATTCCTCTATCTGGGACAATTATTTATCGGACAAAAGAAATTGACCGAAGCTATCGCACTCTTTGATGAAGCATTGGAACTGAACCCTAACTTTGCCCAGGCTTATCATGAAAGAGGCAGAGCCAAACTACTGAATGGTGATAAAGAAGGCTCTTGGGAAGACATGAAGAAAGGCCTGGAACTCGATCCGCAAGAAGCCAAAAATCTGAACGGACAGTACGATAATCAAGCATTAAACAGACAGACTGATATATTAGGACTCTAGCCTCATCAACTAGAAAAAATAAAAAAATATCATTTTTAGTTTGTTTTTAAAATAAAAGTATTACATTTGCCGTTGTATTAAAAACAAAAAGACAATAATCGCATGATTTTATTTACTTATACATACCGATTCTTCTTTTACTTTTACTTTAGCCAAAAAGTAGAGCGGGAGTTTGTATGTATCAAGTGACAGTGATACTTAAGAACTGAATTATAAAACAAATCACATACAAATCCCGCTCCACTGACATGGATGCGGGATTTTTATTTATACAGAAAAGGAAAGAACATGAAAAGAATAGCCATCCAAGGAACATTGGGTTCATACCATGAGATTGCAGCTCATCAGTATTTTAAAGATGAAGAGATAGAACTCATCTGCTGTGCTACCTTTGAAGATGTATTCAAGACTATTCATAAGGACAGTCAAACCATTGGCATGCTGGCTATCGAAAACACCATTGCCGGAAGCCTGCTGCACAACAACGAATTACTACGCCAAAGCGGCACGCAAATTATAGGCGAATGTAAGCTTCGCATTTCACACTGTTTTGTCTGCCTGCCTGATGAGGATTGGAAAGATATCAAAGAAGTAAACTCTCACCCCATAGCACTGATGCAGTGCAGAGAGTTCCTGGCACAGCACCCCACTATCAAAGTAGTAGAAGGAGAAGATACGGCCAGAAGTGCAGAAACGATACAGAATAAACAGCTGCACGGACATGCCGCTATTTGTTCGAAAGCGGCTGCCGAACGGTACGGCATGAAGATACTGCAAGAAGGCATCGAAACCAACAAGCATAACTTTACACGCTTTCTAGTAGTGGCCGACCCCTGGCAGGTAGATGAAATCAACAGACACCGGACAAAGGAAATCAACAAGGCCAGCATGGTATTTACACTGCCACATACAGAAGGAAGCCTGTCGCAAGTGTTGTCTATCTTATCTTTCTATAAAATCAACTTAACTAAAATACAGTCTCTCCCGATTATAGGCAGGGAATGGGAATATCAATTCTACATAGATATCGTATTCGACCATATGCTGCGGTATAAACAGGCGATAGCTGCTATTTTACCGCTTACCAAAGAATTAAAAATATTGGGAGAATACGAATCGGTAGACTAAACATAGGATACTAACCACTTAAGAAGCAAATCAATGAACAACCAGAATTACACACCGGCCAACAGACTGACAAACGTCAGTGAATATTACTTCTCTAGAAAATTAAAAGAAGTGGCCCAAATGAATGCACAAGGAATGGATGTTATCAGTTTGGGGGTTGGCAGCCCTGATATGCCTCCCTCAGAACAAAGCATAGAAACCTTGTGCCAAGCAGCCCATCAGACAGACGGACACGGTTATATGCCGTATATAGGCATTCCGGAACTTCGGCTAGGCTTTGCCAATTGGTATAAAAAATGGTACGGAGTGGAACTGGATGCCAACACTGAAATCCAACCGCTGATTGGTTCCAAGGAGGGTATACTCCACGTGACGCTAGCATTCGTCAATCCAGGAGAACAGGTACTTGTTCCCAATCCAGGTTACCCCACTTATACATCACTCAGCAAATTACTGGGGGCAGAAGTGGTGAACTATCGTCTGAAAGAAGAAAATGGATGGATGCCCGACTTCGAGGAACTGGAACAGATGGATCTCAGCCGGGTAAAACTGATGTGGACCAATTATCCCAATATGCCTACCGGTGCCAATGCTACTCCGGACCTTTACGAACAATTGGTGGCATTTGCTCATAAAAAAGGCATTATCATTGTAAATGATAACCCGTATAGTTTTATTCTGAACAATCACCCACTGAGCATACTCAGCACACCGGGCGCCAAAGATTGCTGCATAGAATTCAATTCAATGAGTAAAAGTCATAACATGCCCGGATGGCGCATCGGCATGCTGGCTTCCAACGCTCAATTTGTACAATGGATAGTGAAAGTGAAAAGCAATATAGACAGCGGCATGTTTCGCGCCGTACAATTAGCCGCGGCCAAAGCACTGGAGGCAGATGACAACTGGTATGAAGACAACAACAGGAACTACCGGAACAGAAGAAAACTAGCCGGCGACATTATGAAGGCCTTGCACTGCAGCTACGATGACAATCAGGTAGGAATGTTTCTTTGGGGAAGAATTCCGGAATATTACACAGACGTGGAAGAATTAACAGAACGAATACTGCATGAAGCGCACGTATTCATTACTCCCGGATTTATTTTTGGCAGCAACGGAAAACGATATATCCGCATTTCGCTCTGCTGCCAAGAAGAAAAACTTAAGGAAGCACTCTGCAGAATAGAGCAACTCAACAGCTTAAAAACAGCTTAAAAAAAAGATGGCTGATAACACTGAATAAGTACTTCATAAGGAGTACTTAAACCATTGATAGTAAGAAAAAACAGAAAAAGCCATTAATTATTTTATACAGAAAGTAGTTAATGCAACTTCTAAAGAACGAAAATATAAATCATCAAAATATAAGAGGTTATGGAACTTGACTTAATTCCCATCAAACTGGAAGGTATAGAAGACAAACGACCGCTGGTTATAGCCGGTCCTTGTAGCGCCGAAACAGAAGAGCAAGTAATGAACACAGCTAAACAATTGGCCGACAAAGGTTGCAAAATATTCCGTGCAGGTATCTGGAAACCTCGCACCAAACCAGGAGGTTTCGAAGGTGTGGGCGTAGAAGGACTGGCATGGCTGAAAGAAGTGAAGAAGGAAACTGGTATGTATGTCACTACCGAAGTGGCCACAGCCAAACATGTATATGAATGTCTGAAAGCAGGTCTCGACATGCTATGGATTGGTGCCAGAACCACAGCCAATCCCTTTGCCATGCAAGAAATAGCAGATGCACTGAAAGGAGTAGACATCCCTATCTTCGTAAAAAATCCGGTTAACCCTGATTTGGAACTTTGGATTGGTGCTTTGGAACGCATCAATGGAGCAGGACTGAAAAGGCTGGCAGCTATACACCGTGGATTCAGCAGTTTCGACAAAAAGATATACCGCAACTTGCCGCAATGGCACATACCCATCGAACTGCGCCGCCGCATACCCAACCTGCCGATACTCTGCGATCCCAGCCACATAGGTGGCAAGCGTGAACTGATAGCCCCACTCTGCCAACAAGCTATGGACTTAGGATTCGACGGCCTCATCGTGGAAAGTCACTGTAACCCGGATGCCGCCTGGAGCGATGCAGCGCAACAAGTGACACCGGATGTACTGGATTATATCCTAAACTTACTGGTTATCAGGGATGTGACACAAAGTACCGAAAACTTGAATGTACTGCGTAAACAAATTGACGAATGCGACAACGAACTGATTCAGATACTAGCCAAACGAATGCGGGTGGCACGAGAAATCGGAACGTACAAAAAAGAGCACGATATGACCATCCTGCAAACCGGCCGATACAATGAAATATTAGATAAGCGAGGTTCGCAAGGTGCGCTTTGCGGTATGGATGCAGAATTTATCAAAAAAGTATTCGAAGCCATTCATGAAGAAAGCGTACGTCAGCAGATGGAAATAATCAATAAATAATACAGAAAGAATAGCACTCTTATGCTGGTCTTATCTGTGCATACTTATCACTTCAGCCATATACCTGTATGAGAATATTAATTTTAGGAGCCGGGAAAATGGGCTCGTTTTTTACCGATATGTTAAGTTTCCAACATGAAACTGCCGTTTTTGATACCAATCCCCACCAATTGCGCTTTGTGTACAACACCTATCGCTTTACCAGCCTGGACGAAATCAAAGACTTCGAACCGGAACTGGTTATCAATGCCGTAACGGTGAAATATACGCTCGAAGCATTCCGCATGGTACTGCCGGTACTTCCCAAAGACTGCATCATCAGTGACATTGCTTCCGTAAAGACAGGACTGAAATCATTCTACGAAGAAAGCGGATTCCGATTCGTTTCCACCCATCCTATGTTTGGTCCCACGTTCGCCAGTCTGAATAATTTAAGCAATGAAAATGCCATTATCATCAGTGAAGGAGATTACCTGGGAAAAATTTTCTTCAAAGACCTGTATCAAACGATGAAGCTGAATATCTTTGAATACACATTTGAAGAGCATGATGAAACGGTAGCCTACTCGCTCTCTATACCCTTTGTATCAACCTTTGCTTTTGCAGCAGTGATGAAACATCAAGAAGCGCCTGGAACCACCTTCAAAAAGCACATGGCCATAGCCAAAGGCTTGCTCAGTGAAGACGACTATCTATTACAGGAGATTCTCTTCAACCCCCGCACGAGCGCACAAGTAGAAAACATTCGATTAGAACTAAAGAAGTTACTGGAAATTATCACCAACAAGGATGCAGAAGGCATGAAAAAATACCTGTCGAAAATACGAATGCACATACGATAATTAGCACACATTATCGTATATTTGGAACTGAAAAAGCAACCTGTTCGTATCATGAAAAAATTTATTATTCTTACAGCATGCGTGACATGTGCTCTGGCGGCTCATAGCCAAGGGCAAAAAATCACAGAACTAAACTATTGGTTTGACACACCCAACACCCTGCAGGGCAAAGCCATCTGGGAAGGAAACAGGCCACAAGATGCCGACTGGGAATCGCAATCCCTACCTATAGGAAATGGAAGTATCGGAGCCAACATCTTAGGTTCAATAGAAGCCGAACGAATTACATTCAATGAAAAGACACTCTGGAGAGGAGGACCGAATACTGAGCAGGGAGCAGATGCGTATTGGAATGTCAACAAGCAATCGGCTCACTTGCTGCCTGAAATCAGACAAGCATTTACGGATGGAAATCTTGATAAGGTTGATTTGCTGACCCGAAAGAATTTCAACAGCGAAGTTCCCTATGAGGCCCGGGAGGAAAAAGCATTCCGATTCGGCAATTTCACTACCATGGGAGAATTCTATATCGAGACAGGGCTCAGCACCATAGGAATGGAACAGTACAGAAGAGCCCTTTCGCTGGATTCGGCCATGGTCAATGTGCAATTCAAAAAGGATCGGGTAAAGTACAGCAGAAGTTATTTTATCTCTTATCCGAATCAAATCATGGTTGTCCGGTATCGGGCCGACAAACCGGGCCAACAGAACCTTACTTTCAGCTATGCTCCTAATCCTGAAGCAGAAGGTGAAATAGAAGCCATCGGAAAGAATGAACTGGTATACCGGGGCAAACTGAAAAATAACCAAATGAACTTTGCTGTCCGCATACGGGCCATTCATCGGGGTGGTACATCCAATAACCTGAACAATAAACTCCAGATAACGCAGGCCGATGAAGTTATGTTTCTGATTACGGCCGATACGGACTACCGCATCAACTTTCATCCGGATTTTAAAGACCCGCGCACCTACGTAGGCGAAGAACCGATGAAAACTACGGAAGCATGGATGGAAAAAGCGGCCGCCATGACGTATGAAGAACTGCTGGAAGCACATTACCGGGATTACAGCCGCCTGTTCAAGCGCGTGCAGTTACATCTGAATCCGGAGGTTCCGGTGGCAGACCTTCCCATAAACAAGCGGCTGGAAAACTACCGGCAGGGAAAGCCTGACTATTATCTGGAACAACTCTATTACCAGTTTGGACGCTACCTGCTGATAGCCAGTTCCAGACCCGGAAACTTGCCGGCCAATCTCCAAGGTATCTGGCACAACAATGTGGATGGCCCTTGGCGGGTGGATTATCATAACAACATCAACCTGCAAATGAATTACTGGCCAGCCTGCTCTACCAACCTGGACGAATGTATGCTGCCCTTGATAGACTTTATACGTACGCTGGTGAAACCCGGCGAACAAACGGCTCGGGCTTATTTCGGAGCGCGCGGATGGACTGCCTCCATCTCCGGAAATATTTTCGGCTTTACTGCACCGCTCAGCAGTGAAGATATGTCGTGGAACTTTAATCCCATGGCCGGCCCCTGGCTGGCGACCCACGTTTGGGAATATTACGACTACACACGCAACAAACAATTCCTGAAAGATATAGGCTATGAACTGATAAAGAGCAGTGCGCAATTTGCAGTGGATTATCTATGGCACAAACCCGATGGCACGTACACAGCGGCTCCATCTACATCGCCCGAACATGGCCCCATAGACCAAGGGGCAACTTTTGTACATGCCGTGATACGGGAAATATTGCACAATGCCATCGATGCCAGCAAAGTGCTTAAGGTAGATACCCAAGAACGCAAACAATGGCAGGAAGTGCTGCAAAAACTGGCACCTTACCGAATAGGCAGATACGGGCAACTGCTGGAATGGTCGACAGATATAGATGATCCCAAAGATGAACACAGACACGTAAACCATCTGTTCGGTCTTCATCCGGGACACACCATCTCTCCCATCACAACCCCCGAACTGGCGCAGGCTTCCAAAGTGGTTCTGAATCATCGGGGAGACGGTGCTACAGGATGGAGCATGGGGTGGAAATTGAACCAATGGGCCCGCTTAATGGATGGCAATCATGCTTATCTGCTTTTTAAAAATCTCTTGAAAAACGGTACATTGGATAATCTGTGGGATACACATCCGCCCTTTCAGATAGACGGCAACTTTGGCGGTACGGCCGGCATTACGGAGATGTTGCTGCAAAGCCATATGGGCTTCATACAGTTACTGCCGGCCCTGCCGGACAGTTGGCAGGAAGGGTCGGTAAAGGGATTGCGTACACGCGGAAACTTTGAAATAGATATGGAGTGGAAAGGCGGAGTGCTGCAAAAGGCCATCGTTACATCACACGCAGGGGCCTTCTGCCAGATTAGGTATAACGACCAGCTTATATCATTTCCTACACAAGAAGGAAAGCGATATGCTGTTTCTGTTTCAAACGGACGTTTGATGAAAAAAGCACTGTAAAAGAGTAAGCTTTCTTGTATCTTATCCAAATTCCAGCTGATTACAATCTCCTACAAAGAGATAACTATTACTGCAAAATTACCCCCAAACGGCTGATAATAAAACATCAACCGTTTGGGGGTAATTGATGGTTCCATACGAAAAAAAACAGCCCCAAACCATGCAACCGGCTGTATATTTCTGAATGAACAGCAGAAAAACTTCTGGCAACTGCATAAGATTTATAAACGGCAGTGCCGTTTATAAAAGCGACAGCGGCGTTTATATAAACGGCATCGTCGTTTGTACAAGCGGCAGTGCCGTTTATAGTTTGCTCTCAGCTTCGGGCAACTTTGCAGGTAAGTAAAAAGACTTACTTTACCTCTTCCAGATAAATCACACGGCTGGCGTAATCATTCTGCCTATCATAATTCACCCGGTGCGCATAGGGTATTTCCAATCCGTTGGCCATCAGATAAGCACCGCTGAAGATTTTACCCTCATATTTCAACGGCTCGTAATCTATGCGATTCAATTCACGCACCCGGTAGTTCTTGTGCGCATCCAGTCCGGCCATCTTTACTCTGGGCAAATGCTGATTACAGAAATGTTCCGTCTTCCACCAATAAAATACGGCCTTCTCTTTATCCTCGGACACATACATTAAGGAAGCCAGCCCTAAATGATCATAAGGAGATACCAGACGGTATATATCCCCCAGCTGCACCACCGGACGAATCGCCTTATATTCGGCTATCGCCTTTCTGCAAAAGTCTTTTTCTTTATCAGTCATATTCTTGGGCTGAATTTCCATACCTAGCCTTCCACTCATCGCCACATCAATCCGGTATTTCAGTGGAATGGAACGCCCTGTCTGATGATTGGGGGCAGCACTGATATGAGAAGCCATCGCTATAGCCGGAAAGAAATAGGAAGTGCCCCACTGCATATAAATCCGCTGCAAAGCATCCGTATTGTCACTTACCCAAAACTCGTCGAAATAAGGCAATAAGCCATAATTGGCACGTCCGCCCCCACTGGCACAAGCCTGAATAGTTAAATCGGGATAACGGGCACGAATACGCCGGCAGATATTCTCCAGCCCTTTGTGATAATCCACATACAGGTGGCTTTGCTTATCGGCAGCCAAATAGTGAGACCCGTGATTCATGACAGACATATTGGCATCCCACTTGATATAATCCAATTCCGGATAAGCCGTCATAAGGTCGTCTACTACTTTTACTACAAAGTCTTGTACTTCAGGGTTGGCCAAATCGAGCACTACCTGCGTTCCGCCCCGTCCTAAAACCGGTTCTCGCTTTGGTGCCTGAAGAATCCAGTCAGGATGCTTCTCATACAGTTCACTCGATATATTGGCCATTTCCGGCTCTATCCAAATACCTAATTTTATGCCATGCTTCTTAGCGTCTCTCAGCAGCCCTTCTATGCCATCGGGCAGTTTGGTCTTATCTACCACCCAATCGCCTAAAGAAGACGTATCGTTCTTTCTAGGGTATTTATCACCAAACCAGCCATCATCCATCACAAACAATTCGCCCCCCATGGAAGAGATGTCGCTCATCATTTGCTCCATCCCCTGCTGATTAATATCAAAGTAGACTCCTTCCCAGCTGTTCAGCAGAATCTTACGGGGCACAGATCCATGTGCCAATTTATATAGTCTGGCCCATCTATGAAAATTACGACTTGAGCCGCTCAGTCCCTCCGCGCTATAGGTCAGCGCCAATGCAGGAGTAGTGAACACTTCGTTCTTCTGCAAGGCATACATGGAATTATCTTCGTTGATACCAGCAAAGAAATGATGGTATTCATCTTCACGTGTATCAATGCGCAATCTGTAATTTCCGCTGTAACAAAGAGCTGCACCGATTACGCGGCCTGTATTTTCCTGAGGCTTTCCATCCAAGGAGAACATCACCTCGGCATGGGCAGTCTGAGCATTGCGCACTCCATCTTTATTTTTAATCACTTTCATTCCGGCCGACAAAGGCTCTTGCACTACCTGGCCCTCATTGGCCCAGGCGCCGTGTAAATGCGACAACCATACTTGTCCTCTGCGAACAGGCAAATAAGCCGAGGCAAACTGATGCAGCATGACCGGCTTTTTCTCCTGGTGCTTGATTTCTGTCCAGGTCTCAATCACATCTACATCTTTATAGGCCCGGTAACAGATATCTAAATAAAAAGGATAGATTTTATCCTTCAAATGAATAACGGTCGTTTCCCGGGTATCTTCCTCCTTCGTCGATACGTCTACTACCTCCATCTGCAAAGTCATATTGCCATCGGCATGCTTTACTGCCAATGCAGCTTCATCCGGACAAGACATACCATAGACGGGGAAACCGCTTTTAGCAGGTTCTACCTCTGCTATACACTGCAACTCTGATTCTGATAAACGCTCTCCGTAATACAACTGCTTGAATTCTCCACCAACGGGGGCCGAGAGAACAAGCGAAGTTCCTGGAGTGGATACACAAACCTGCTGTGCCATCAGTACAGATGATAATAAGCAAGTTCCCAAACCTACCTTCAATCTTCTACTAGCATTCATGTTTTTCAATTTTTTCGTTAGATCTTATACTATTTAAGTATCACAAATATAGATGAAAAATACGAAAAGACCACAACGGATAAATAAAAATAAAAGCAAAGATTTCGGGCAAATGCAACAAAAATTAAATAAGTAAAAGAATAAAAGTCTTTCTTTTTTCATGGGAAGTATCTATTTTTGCTCTTGCATTATGTAAATAACCCCTAAAACGAATAAAAACGATGCTTACTCAAATTATTAACGGACGCATATTTACCCCCCAAGGTTGGCTGAACGAAGGTTCTGTGTTGATAAGAGACGGAAAAATTCTCGAAGTGACAAACTGCGATTTAGCACTTATTGGTGCTAAAATGATTGACGCCAAAGGTATGTACATCGTACCTGGCTTTGTATGCATGCACGCACACGGTGGCGGTGGCCATGACTTCACGGAATGTACAGAAGAGGCATTCCGCAGTATTATTGATGTACACCTGCAACACGGAGCAACGAGTTTCTTCCCCACTCTTTCTTCCTCGCCATTCAGCAAACTGCACCAGGCTGCAAAAATCTGCGAACAATTAATGGAAGAACCCGACAGCCCGGTACTGGGGCTTCACATCGAAGGTCCCTACTTGAATCCGAAGATGGCCGGTGGATTATATGCCGACCAGATAAAGGAAATTGAAGAACAAGAGTACAAGGATTTAGTGGAAAGTACGCACTGCATCAAGCGGTGGGATGCTTCACCGGAATTACCCGGAGCTTTGGCATTTGCTTCTTACCTGAAAGAAAAAGGTATCGTTGCTGCCGTGTCACACAGCGAGGCTGAATATGATGACATCAAAGCCGCTTACGAAGCAGGCTTTACACACGCCGCTCATTTCTACAATGCCATGCCCGGATTCCATAAACGTAGAGAATATAAATACGAAGGAACCGTGGAAAGTGTCTACCTCACCGACGGCATGACCATCGAACTGATAGCCGACGGCATCCACTTACCAGCCACCATCCTGAAGCTGGCCTACAAACTGAAAGGCGTAGAGCACACTTGTCTGGTAACCGATGCCTTGTCGTATGCCGCCGGAGAAAATACTGAAATCCGCAATGAAAAAGTTATCATAGAAAATGGCGTATGCAAGTTAGCCGACCGTTCTGCACTGGCTGGCAGCATCGCTACCTGCGATGTACTGGTACGTACCATGGTAAAAGCCGGCGTTCCGCTGGGTGATGCCTTGCGCATGGCGTCTGAAACCCCGGCCCGCATCATGGGAGTGTTCGACCGTAAAGGCTCTCTGCAAAAAGATAAAGACGCAGACATTCTTATCTTAGACAATGAACTGAATGTCCGCGCTGTATGGCAAAACGGAATCTGCAAAATGCAAAACTTTTAATCGAACTAAATTGTTACAAACAAAAAGATAATCATCATTAAATTTATCTGTATATGAAACAAATGAAAATTTCTGCAATTGTGCTGAGTAGCGCTATTTTATTGGCAAGTTGTGGCACTATGAATAATACAGCCAAAGGTACTGCCATTGGTGGAGGTTCCGGAGCAGCAGCCGGTGCCATTATAGGTGGACTTATCGGTAAAGGTAAAGGAGCGGCCATCGGTGCTGCCGTAGGTGGTATTGTCGGAGCTGGCACAGGAGCGGCCATCGGTCACAGAATGGACAAAAAAGCCGCAGAAGCTGCTAAAATTGAAGGCGCGCAAGTGGAAAAAGTCACCGACAACAACGGATTGGCTGCCGTCAAGGTATCTTTTGAATCGGGCATTCTGTTCGGATTCAATTCCTCTGCTTTGAACAACACTTCTAAATCTTCTTTAAGAGAACTGGCTCAGATTCTGAAAGATGACCCGACTACCGACATTGCCATCATCGGACATACTGACAAAGTAGGTACCTATGAAGCCAATATCAAAGTGTCTAAGAATCGCGCTTATGCTGTAGAAAACTATCTGCAGGACTGCGGTGTATCACCTGCTCAATTTAAAAAAGTAGAAGGTGTAGGCTATGACCAATACGACGAGAGCATGACTGCTCAACAGAACCGCCGCGTGGAAGTCTACATGTATGCCAGCAAGCAAATGATTGAAGAGGCACAAGCCGGAAAATAATCTTGAAATAAAAAAAACTGGGCTATTCTTTTGTCGTTTCAAATAAAAGCGTACCTTTGCATCTCGTTAAACAAAGGTTATCGCCGATATAGCTCAGTTGGTAGAGCAACGCATTCGTAACGCGTAGGTCGCCGGTTCAAGTCCGGCTATCGGCTCTCTGCAAAAGAGGTGTATCGTGATATACGATACACCTCTTTTGTTGCTTAAACCGTGTTATCAATCCCAGAATAATTATGCGCCGAAGAACCCAACGAACCATCATCGCAAGTCTGACAGCACTCACCGTAATGGCTATATTTTTGGCCGGTATCCTATATTACTTTTTGTTCAGTTCGCAATTCTACCCCCAACAGACTGTTTACATCTACATAGGTGCTCATGATTCGGCAACTTCTGTCTACCAACAAGTGCAGCGTATTGGAAAAGCACATAACATGACGGGATTTAAATGGCTGGCTTCCTACAGAAAATACGACCAACATATGCGAACTGGCCGGTATGCCATCTACCCACAAGATAACGCATACCAAGTGTTTCATAGAATATACAGAGGACATCAGACACCGATAAATCTTACCATAGGAAGCGTACGCACATTAGACAAACTGGCCAAGAGCTTGGGAAAACAATTGATGATTGATTCTGCCGAAATAGCCCGGCAAATGAACGATAGCCTCTTTTATCAGAAACTAGGCTATCAGAAAGAGTCATTGCCCTGCCTATTCATACCCAATACATACGAAGTGTATTGGAACATCAGTGTAGATGCTCTCTTTCAACGTCTACAGAAAGAGCATGAACGCTTTTGGAATCAGTCCAGACTGGAAAAAGCCAAAGCTATCGGAATGACTCCCGAAGAAGTGGGTACACTGGCTTCTATCGTAGAAGAAGAAACCAACAACAAGACCGAAAGACCCATCGTGGCAGGATTATACATCAACCGATTACACAAAGGAATGCCTTTACAAGCTGATCCTACCATCAAATTTGCGGTGCAAGATTTCGGGCTGCGCAGAATTACACAGAACCTGCTACAAACAGATTCACCCTACAATACATACCAGAACCCCGGACTTCCTCCCGGACCTATACGTATTCCTACTCCGGCCGGAATAGATGCCGTTCTTAATTATACAAAACACTCCTATCTATATATGTGTGCCAAAGAAGATTTTTCAGGTACACATAACTTTGCATCCAGTTATACTACACATATGAACAATGCACGTAAATATTGGAATGCACTCAATAGAAGAAAGATTTTTAAATAAAAAAGATACAATGTAAAAGCAAAAGCTTATATTTGCGGATAGCGAGAAAAACAATACCTAAAGGTTAACACTTAAACTATCCGATATGAGCAAACAACTCTTACTTGGCGACGAAGCCATCGCACAAGCTGCATTAGATGCCGGACTATCAGGTGTATATGCCTATCCCGGCACTCCTTCAACAGAAATTACCGAGTATATCCAGTCGATGCCCATCACAGCTGAACGACAGATTCATAACCGGTGGTGCACCAACGAAAAAACTGCCATGGAAGCTGCACTTGGCATGTCATTTGCCGGAAAGCGTTCACTGGTCTGCATGAAACATGTAGGTATGAATGTAGCAGCAGACTGTTTTATCAATGCGGCCATAACGGGAGTAAATGGAGGCATGATTGTCATCGCAGCCGATGACCCCAGTATGCACTCTTCACAAAACGAACAAGACAGCCGCTTCTACGGAGATTTTTCACTGATACCCATGTATGAACCAAGCAATCAGCAGGAAGCTTACGACATGGTATATAACGGGTTCGAATTCTCAGAACAAACAGGTGAACCCTTACTTATACGCATGGTGACCCGCTTGGCCCACTCACGTTCCGGAGTGGAACGTAAAGCGCAGAAAGACACCAACAAACTTTCATTCAGTGATGACCCAAGACAGTTCGTTTTACTTCCGGGCATCGCTCGCAAACGCTACAAAGCCCTACTCACCAAGCAAGCCGCATTCGTAGAAGCTTCTGAAAATTCACCCTATAATCAATACATAGAAGGCCCCAATAAAAAACTAGGCATCGTAGCTTGTGGCATCGGCTACAACTACCTGATGGAAAATTATCCGGAAGGATGTGAATACCCTGTACTAAAAATTGGACAATACCCGCTGCCAAAAAAACAACTGCTAAAACTTATAGATGAGTGCGACGAAGTGCTCGTACTGGAAGACGGACAACCTTTTGTGGAAAAACAACTGAAAGGGTATTTAGGAAGAGGTATCAGTGTGAAAGGGCGCCTGGACGGAACCTTATCACACGACGGTGAATTAAACCCCGATTCCGTAGCCAAAGCTTTAGGCATGGAAAATAAAGCTGCATTCTCTGTTCCGTCGCTAGTGGAAATGCGACCGCCTGCCTTATGTGAAGGATGCGGACACCGGGATATGTATACCGTATTGACACAGGTGTTGAAAGAAGAATATCCCGAACACAAAGTATTCAGCGACATTGGATGCTATACACTCGGTGCCGGTGCACCCTTCCACGCCATAAACTCTTGCGTAGACATGGGAGCCTCCATCACAATGGCTAAGGGAGCAGCCGATGCAGGACTACATCCGGCCGTTGCTGTAATAGGAGATTCTACCTTTACACACTCTGGCATGACTGGATTACTGGATTGTGTCAATGAAAATACACCTATAACCATAATCATATCCGACAATGAAACTACCGCTATGACAGGAGGACAGGATTCGGCCGGAACCGGACGTCTGGAAGCTATCTGCAGCGGAATTGGAGTAAACCCCGAACATATCCGCGTGGTTATTCCCTTAAAGAAGAACTACGAAGAAATGAAACAGATACTTCGTGAGGAAATCGAATACAAGGGCGTTTCAGTCATCATTCCAAGAAGAGAATGCATTCAGACATTAGCACGTAAAAAACGAAACAAGTAACAGCCATGAAAAAAGATATTATCCTTTCAGGCGTAGGAGGTCAAGGTATCCTCTCTATCGCCGCTATTATCGGTAAAGCAGCCCTCAAAGACGGTCTATACATGAAGCAAGCGGAAGTTCATGGTATGAGCCAACGAGGAGGAGACGTTCAGTCAAACCTGCGTATCAGTGATAAACCTATAGCTTCTGATTTGATTCCTACCGGGAAATGTGACCTGATTATCTCACTGGAACCGATGGAAGCGCTACGCTATTTACCGTATCTCAGCAAAGATGGATGGCTGGTAAGCAACCAAGTGCCGTTTATAAATATCCCTAACTACCCTGCAGAAGAAGATATTCATGCTGAACTAAATAAGTTACCGCACAAAATTATCCTCAATGTAAATGAAGCTGCCAAGGAAGCAGGATCACCCAGAGTGGCTAACATCGTGCTACTGGGCGCTACCATTCCTTTCTTAGGCATTGACTATGCTAAAATTCAAGACAGCATCCGCGAACTGTTCCAACGTAAAGGTGAAGCGGTAGTGGAAATGAACCTCAAAGCACTGGCTGCAGGCAAAGAAATTGCAGAACAGTTAATGCAGGACAGATAGAAAAAAACGCACTAGCCATGAATAACAAATACTGGGAAGAGGAAATCGAAACCATGCCGCAGGAAGACCTGCGGCATTTGCAACTTAATAGACTGAAAAAAACGATACGTCTGGCTGCCAATGCTCCTTATTATAAAAAAGTTTTCGAAGAATATGGAATCACTCCGGATACTATTCAGACTATCGATGACATTCAGAAACTGCCATTCACTACAAAAGCCGATATGAGAGCTAACTACCCCTTTGGGCTAGTAGCTGGAAACCTGAAAGAAGATGGCGTACGCATACACTCGTCTAGCGGCACTACAGGAACTCCCACTGTGATTGTACACTCACAGCATGACTTGGATTCTTGGGCGAATTTGGTAGCCAGATGTCTATACATGGTAGGTATTCGGAAAACGGATGTTTTTCAAAACAGTTCTGGATACGGAATGTTTACCGGCGGACTAGGCTTTCAATATGGTGCAGAACGGCTAGGAGCACTGACCGTACCTGCAGCAGCCGGAAACAGCAAACGTCAGATTAAGTTTATTACAGATTTCCACACCACTGCTTTACATGCCATCCCAAGCTATGCCATCCGCTTAGCAGAAGTATTTCTGGAAGAAGGCATTGACCCGGTACATTCTTCACTGAAAACACTGGTCATCGGCGCAGAACCGCACACGGATGAACAACGAAAAAAGATAGAACGAATGTTGGGTGTAAAGGCCTATAACAGCTATGGTATGACAGAGATGAACGGACCTGGAGTGGCTTTTGAGTGTACTGAACAAAATGGAATGCACTTTTGGGAAGATTGCTATCTGGTAGAAATCATAGACCCGAAAACAGGCAAACATGTTCCAAACGGTGAAATCGGCGAATTGGTCTTAACGACCCTAGACCGTGAAATGATGCCTTTAATACGCTACCGCACACGTGATTTGACCAGAATCCTGCCAGGAACTTGCCCCTGCGGACGTACACACCTGCGCATTGACCGTATAAAAGGCAGAAGCGATGATATGTTTATTATCAAAGGGGTCAATATCTTCCCCATGCAGGTAGAAAAGATTCTACTGCAATTTCCATCCTTAGGAAGCAACTATCTGATCACACTGGATACCATTAACAATCAAGATGAAATGATAGTTGAGGTTGAATTGAGCGATCTTAGCACAGATAATTACATTGAACTGGAAAAAATACGCAAAGAAATAACCAGACAACTAAAGGATGAAATACTTGTCACCCCAAAAGTAAAACTGGTAAAAAAAGGCTCCCTACCACAGAGTGAAGGAAAGGCAATCCGCGTGAAAGATTTACGAAACAACCAATAAATAGACGAAAAAGGAGAGCAATCAAGTAAATGATTACTCTCCTTTTTGTATAAGGAGCCGCACTGGTGATGAGATGAAACTCCGAAAGACAGGATTTGAGTGTTCCCTTTTCTTTGTAATCCACCGACTCAAGGTTACCCCGAAGGGCGTGGCCCGCCATTGAAAAGGAAAACTAGTCTCGGCATTTCATAATTATTTGAAGAGTTTCCCAATCTAACCAATGCGGCTATTTTTTTCTAAAACAAAGATAAGAAGATTCTCCGAAAGAAGCAAGAAATTCAAATAGATTTATTCAAATTGACTCAGAAATGCACCTTCCAATAAAAACGATGTGCTGACTACCCTCAGGTAACCAGCACATCTTATTCTTATCGTTTCTAAGAGCTTATGCAGCTTTTGCTTTAGCAACAATAGCCTTGAAAGCTTCCGGATGATTCATTGCTAAATCAGCCAATACCTTACGGTTAATTTCGATACCAGCTTTGTGCAGAGCACCCATCAACTTAGAGTAAGACAAACCTTCGAGTCTTGCAGCAGCGTTGATACGTTGAATCCACAATGCACGGAAGTTTCTTTTCTTATTCTTACGGTCACGGTAAGCATAAGTCAGACCTTTTTCCCAAGTATTTTTAGCAACGGTCCAAACATTTTTTCTTGCACCAAAGTAACCTCTGGTCAATTTCAAAATTTTCTTTCTTCTTGCTC
>Belle_p2__coassemble_1983_pt1 | contig 17363 bp, 11 predicted proteins | sample Belle_p2__metabat2_low_PE_016 | metagenome-assembled genome bin Belle_p2
TCGCGACCCTAACCTTGGCAAGGTTATGCTCTACCAACTGAGCTATTTCCGCAAAGAGGACAATAAATAAAGAGCGGAAAACGAGACTCGAACTCGCGACCCTAACCTTGGCAAGGTTATGCTCTACCAACTGAGCTATTTCCGCGTTTGCGGTTGCAAAGGTACGCATTTTATTTAATCCTCCAAACGTTTAGCGCACTTTTTTCTCACTTTTTTCATGCTCTCCTATGCAATCCGCAATCATTTACCTGATTATCAACTCATTCTGTCGCGATAATCTTCATAAGAAAATTGCTTGAAAATTTCCGCCTTTCCCTCTTTCGTCCACATACCGATGGCCGGATGGTGAATTCCGTTGAACATATTCGTCTTTACCATAGTATAATGAATCATATCTTCAAACACCACGCAATCGCCCACCTGCAGTTCGTGATCGAAGCTCCACAGCCCCATGTAATCACCACTGAGGCACGAATTGCCACCCAATCGGTATACATAAGACCCTTCCTCACCCATCTGTGCACCGCGCACCGCCGGCTGATAAGGCATCTCCAGACAGTCGGGCATGTGGCAAGTGAAGCTCACATTAAGGATGGCCGTGCGGATACCTCTATTCTCTACCACGTCCACCACCTGCGACGTCAGTACCCCCGTCTGCCAGGTAAAGGCCGAGCCGGGCTCCAAGATGATGCGCAGATGAGGATAACGAACCCTCAATCCCTTCAGCAAACCTATCAGATGCTCCACATCGTAATCCTTACGAGTCATCAGATGCCCGCCACCCAGATTCAGCCACTTGATTTGTGCAAACCAGCGAGAGAATTTGGCTTCCAGGTGCTGCAACGTACGTTCCAACTCGTAGGAAGAAGATTCGCAGTGGCAATGGCAGTGAAAGCCTTCTATGCCGTCCGGCAAGGTATCGGGCAGCTGGTCGGCCATCACCCCGAAGCGAGTGCCTGGAGCGCACGGGTTATACAGTTCCGTTTCTACCTCAGAGTATTCCGGATTGACCCGAATGCCGCACGACACCTCGTGTGTAGCCGTCTGCACCTGCGGATAAAACCGCTGAAACTGTGCCAGCGAATTAAAGGTGATGTGACTGCTGCATCGCAGAATCTCCGGAAAATCGGCTTCGGTATATGCCGGAGAGTACGTATGAGCCTTGCTGCCAAACTCCTCCAAAGCCAAGCGGGCCTCGTAGACCGAGCTGGCTGTGGAATGCGTGATGTATTCCCGGAAAATAGGAAACGAACGCCACATGGCAAACGACTTAAAGGCCAGGATTATCTCCACACCAGCTCTGTCGGCCACGCTCTGAATCAAGCTAAGGTTCTTCCTCAGCAGTTCCTCCTCCATGATGTAACAAGGTGAAGGAAATTGTGTAAAATCTATCATACCTTATTTATGTGCTATATCTATTAATACCTTATCTATTAAACTCCTTCTATCGGCATCTTTTATGCTAATCTATAATCTTAAACCGGGCAAATCGAAGCAGCAACTGTTTCTCGCCAGCATGCTGAAAGCAAATGGTAGCCTTGGCATTGTCGCCCGTTCCCTCTACGCGCACCACTTCACCCAAGCCGAATCGCTCGTGTTCGATGTGCTGTCCTACCAGCAACGGTGGCATGCCTCCCGACTCAGAAGCCGCACCCACAGAAGCCGCACTTCCCACAGGTATCCGTTTGAGGCTACGGGGCACTGTTGGAGCAATGACCTGCCGCGGAGCCGCCGACGGACGTTCCTGCCGTACATCATTGCGAAAACGCTGGTATTCCTCACGGAAGCGTCCGGCCGCTTCGTCCACCTGCGTTCCCATGCGCATGCCCGTCGGCAAACGGAGGAATCGCACATCGATGTCTTTCAGAAAACGACTGGGGTTGGCAAACTCCATTTTTCCGTACCGGTAACGCGATTTGGCATACGTCAGATAGCATCGTTCCTCTGCCCGAGTGATGGCCACATAGAACAAACGCCGTTCCTCTTCCAATGCTCTGGGCGAATCGCCCGACATATTGCTGGGAAACAAATTTTCTTCGAGCCCCACCACAAACACGTTGCGAAACTCCAAGCCCTTGGCTGCATGTACCGTCATCAGCGTCACTTTCTCTCCATCGGCCTCACCATCCGTATCCTGATCGGTCAGCAGCGACACCTCCGCCAGGAAGTCGTCCAGCTGTACCCGTTCGATACCCTCCTCGCGACGCTGCCCACAGAAGTCGCTCATACCGTTAACCAATTCCTCCAGGTTCTCTTTGCGGCTCAGACTCTCGGGCGAGTTATCCTGCATAATATCAGTCATAATACCGGAAGAGCAGATAATCTCCCGTCCCAGCTCGAAAGCCGATACCTCGGACAGATGCCCCCGAAACCCTTCTATCAGCTGGCGAAACGCCTGCAGTTTGGCCAGTATACCTTTATTGAAAGACAATCCATAAGTCAGCGGTTCGCCAAGCACCGTCCACAGGCTCACATCTGCCGCGGCAGCCGCAGCAACCAGTTTACCCACGGTCGTATCGCCAATGCCCCTAGCCGGGTAATTGATGATACGCTTGAAGGCCTCCTCATCGTTCGGATTTACCACCAGACGAAAATAGGCAATTACATCCTTGATTTCCTTACGCTGATAGAACGACAATCCCCCATAGATACGATAAGGCATAGACCGCTTACGCATCGCCTCCTCGAACACACGGCTCTGAGCATTGGTGCGATACAGCACGGCAAAATCGGCATAGCCCGCATCGTGCAACCGGCGTATCTCGTTAATCTTGCCGACTACAATTTCAGCCTCCTCCATATCGCTGTATGCCTGATACACTCCGATGGGTTCGCCCTTATCCTTCTCGGAGTACACTTCTTTATGAATCTGCCTGCTGTTCTTTGCTATCAGGCTGTTGGCTGCGCTCACAATGGTCTGCGTAGAACGGTAGTTCTGCTCCAACTTAAAAACACGCGCCTCGGGATACACCTTGGTAAAATACAGAATATTATCAATGTCGGCTCCCCGAAACGAGTAGATACTCTGGGCATCGTCACCCACCACACAGACGTGCCGATGCTGCCCAGCCAACTGCAACGCAATACTATGCTGCGCAAAGTTTGTATCCTGATACTCGTCTACCAGCAGGTATCTGAATTGCTGCTGATAGTGGGCCAGCACCTCGGGATGGTCGCGGAACAGCAGATATGTATACAGCAGCAAATCATCGAAATCCATGGCATCGGCCTGACGGCAGCGCTCCCAATAACGGCGATATACCTCGCGCAAGGCCGGCATATTCAGGGCACAATCTCCCTCGTAGGCAGCCTTGTTACGTGCATAGTCGTCGGGAGTCACCAAGTGATTCTTGGCATTGGATATGCGCGCCTGTACCACACCGGGTTTATACACCTTCTCATCGAGTTGCATTTCCTTGAGCAGGGTGCGTATCAGGCTCTTGCTATCCGCTGTATCATAGATAGTAAACTGAGAAGTAAATCCCAGCACTTGTGCCTCCACGTGCAAGATACGCAGAAAGATGGAGTGAAACGTACCCATCCATAACCGGCGGGCCTTCTCTGCGCCCACCTGCAGAGCGATACGTTCCTTCATTTCGCGGGCTGCTTTATTAGTAAAGGTTAGCGCCATAATCTCCCACGGCTGATAGCCGTTCTCCAGCAGATACGCAATCTTATACGTCAGCACCCGGGTCTTGCCCGAACCTGCACCAGCTATCACCAGTGAAGGTCCATCATTATACAGCACAGCCTGACACTGACTGTCATTCAGTTCATTGATATAGTCGGACATTTCTTTATTTTGAATCTTCTATATAGTATCATTAGCAACTGCAAAGATAGAAAAAAGTTTCTTCCTACAGGCATCTAACAAATTTTAAAGGAAAAGTTTGGTATCTATAGATAGGAATTACTAGCTTTGCTAAAGAATAGAAGCAAACCCCAAAATAGAATGAAGCTAATTGTAGTCACAACACCCACTTTTTTTGTGGAAGAAGACAAAATCATTACGGAGTTGTTCGAAGAAGGATTAGACATCCTGCACCTACGAAAGCCCGAAACGCCGGCCATGTATGCGGAACGGCTGCTGACGCTTATTCCCGAAAAATATCACAGACGCATCGTTACACACGAGCATTTTTATCTGAAAGAAGAGTTCAACCTGATGGGCATCCACCTGAACACCCGTAATCCGAAGGAACCGCACGATTATTCAGGTCACATCAGTTGCACCTGTCACACCCTTGAAGAGGTGAAGAACCGGAAACACTTCTACGATTACCTCTTCATGAGTCCCGTGTTCGACTGCATCACCAAAGAGGGCGTATCTTCGGCCTTCAGTGCCCTGGACCTCCGGCAGGCCAGCAAGGAACACATCATCGACAGCAAGGTGATGGCTCTGGGAGGCATTACCCCCGACAACATCCTGCAAATCAAGGATTACGGATTTGGAGGAGCCGTGATTATGGGTGATTTATGGAACAAGTTCAATATGCGCTCTGACCGTGATTACCTGGAGATTATCCGGCATTTCACGAAGCTGAAAAATATGATAGACTAAGAGGCGGTTTGCCATTCAGAAAGTATTACCCGGAAAACTTTTTTTTAATCATGATAATTTAAATTGGAAGAAGGCAGGCTGAACCAACAGCCTACCTTCTTTTTTTACTCCGAAGGCTGTAGAGACAACATTTCCTGAAGCACATCTACCGCCTGTTCTACCGAAGCTACTTCTTTCACCACCATGCTGCGACGGTTGTTCTGCTCGCGTAAGTCGCACCGGCGAGTAAACTGCATCATGTAGGCTATCACCCGGCCAAACGCTTGACTTTGATAATAGGGGCTGTCAGGGTTGGACACAAAGAACAGTGTCATACGGCCTCCCTTCAAGAACACCTTCTCCACACCCAGGCGCGCCGCCATTCTGCGCAGCGCCACCACCCGCAACAATTCCTCCGTTTCGGGCGGCACCGGTCCGAAGCGGTCTTCCAACCGTTCCCTGAAAGCCGCCACCTCGGTATCCAGCGTCAGCCCGTCCAGTTCGCGATACAGCAACATACGCTCGCTGCTGCCCGTCACATAATCTGCCGGCAACAGCAGTTCCAAGTCACTCTCCAACTGACACTCCTCTACAAACTGCTCGCCCGAGATTTGTCCGCTGCCATCGGCCCGCTGCTCATCAGCCAGCAAGTCGGCAAACTCATCGTTCTTCAATTCGCGCACCGCCTCCGTCAGAATCTTCTGATATGTTTCGTAGCCCAAGTCGGCAATGAATCCACTCTGCTCTGCCCCCAGCATATTACCTGCTCCGCGGATATCCAAATCTTGCATGGCAATGTGTATGCCGCTGCCTAGGTCGGAGAAATTCTCGATGGCCTGCAACCTTCTGCGCGCCTCTTGCGTAAGGGTAGAAAGCGGCGGAGCCAACAGGTAGCAGAACGCCTTCTTGTTGCTGCGTCCCACCCTTCCGCGCATCTGGTGCAAATCGCTTAGCCCGAAGTTCTGCGCCTGATTGATAAGAATGGTGTTGGCATTGGGAATGTCGATACCACTCTCTATGATGGTAGTGGCCAGCAACACATCGTACTCATAATTGGCAAAATCGAGAATCACCTTCTCCATCTCGGCCGGCTCCATCTGTCCGTGTCCGATACACACCCGGCAATCGGGAATGCGCCGTTGGATTAAGGCCTGCAGTTCTGCCAGGTTCGAGATGCGGTTATTGACGAAGAACACCTGTCCGTTGCGGCTCATCTCGAAGTTGATGGCATCGGCAATGACCTCTTCATTAAACGTATGCACCTCGGTCTGCACCGGATAGCGGTTGGGCGGCGGCGTCTGAATAACCGACAAGTCGCGTGCGCCCAACAGCGAAAACTGCAAGGTGCGCGGAATGGGTGTGGCTGTCATGGTGAGCGTATCCACATTCACCTTCAGCTGCCGCAGTTTCTCCTTCACACTCACCCCGAACTTCTGCTCTTCGTCGATAATCAGCAGACCCAGGTCGTGAAATTTCACATCCTTTCCCAAGATGCGGTGCGTGCCGATGATAATGTTCACCTCGCCTTGCTCCAACCCCTTGATGACCGCCCGCACCTGCGCTGAGGTACGCGCCCGGCTCAGGTACTCCACCCGGCAGGGAAAATTCTTTAGACGCTCTTTAAACGTCTGAAAATGCTGATATGCCAGCACTGTGGTAGGCACCAGCACCGCCACCTGCTTGTTGTCGGCCACCGCCTTGAAAGCAGCCCGCACAGCCACCTCCGTCTTGCCGAAACCCACGTCGCCACACACCAGTCGGTCCATGGGACGCGCGCTCTCCATATCGGCCTTCACCTCGGCCGTAGCCTTGCTCTGATCGGGCGTATCCTCGTACAGGAACGACGCTTCCAGCTCTTGCTGCAAGAAGCTGTCGGGACTGTACTGGAATCCCTTCTCCTCGCGTCGCTGCGAGTAGAGTTTTATCAAGTCGCGCGCTATGTCCTTAATCTTCTTCTTGGTACGGTCTTTCAGTTTCTCCCAGGCTCCCGTGCCCAACTTGTTGAGGCGCGGAGCCTCGCCTTCCTTACCTTTGTATTTCGACACCTTGTGCAGCGAATGGATAGACACAAACACCACATCATCGTTCTGATACACCAGCTTCATCACCTCCTGCGTAGTGTCACCGTTGGGTACCCGCATCAGGCCGGCAAAGCGTCCCACGCCGTGATCGGTATGCACCACATAGTCGCCTGGTGTAAACTGGTTGAGCTCTTTCAGCGACAGGGCCACCTTGCCGCTGCGTGCCTTGTCGCTCTTCAGGCTATACTTATGAAAACGGTCGAACAGCTGATGGTCGGTAAAGATGCACATCTTCAGCTCGTGGTCGGCAAAGCCCTCGTGCAGCGTGCGCTCCACCGGCGTAAAGTCCAGCGGCTGAGCGCCCGCAGCGTGGCGGTCGTCGAAGATGGCCCGCAGGCGGTCGGTCTGCTTCGTGCTGTCGCTACAGATATACAGCGTGTACCCCTTCTGCAGATATTCCAGAAAACACTGCGTGACCAGATCGAAATTCTTGTGAAAGATGGGCTGCGCCACGGTATCGAACTGCAACACCGCATCGGGCTGTCCGGTGGGCTGATGGCCGAACTCCAGTCGCCGGAACTCCAGCACCTGTGCCGTAAACTCGCTTCCGTCTATCAACTTCCCCTCCAGACTGATGCTGTCGTTCTCTTCAGCCTGGCGTGCAGCCACAGCTTGTGTCGAGAGCGACTCGTCGTGCACGGCCTGTACGCGCTCTTGCAGCCACAGCAAATCGTGCATGGCCAGCACCGTCTGTGCAGGCAGGAAATGAAGAAACGACACCAATCCGCCGGTGCCCCCCTTCTCCAGGCTGCGGCTGAGGTCGGGCACAATGACCACTTCTTCTTTTTTCTCTTTAGAGAGCTGACTCTCCACCTCGAACAGGCGAATGCTGTCTACCTCATCGCCAAAGAAATCTACACGGAAGGGATATTCCGATGAAAACGAGAACACATCGACGATGCTGCCCCGCACGGCAAACTGCCCCGGCTCGTAGACATAATCCACAAACTCGAACTCATAGCTGCGCAGCACCTCGGTGACGAAACTCAGGTCCACGCGCTCGCCCACGTGCAACTTCAGCGTTTTCTCGGTCAGCTCACCCCTCGACACCACCTTTTCGGCCAGGGCGTCGGGATAGGTCACCACACACAGTCCCTCCTCCTGCTTCTGCAGCCGGCTCAGCACCTCGGTGCGCAGAATCTCGTTGCCCGCATCTTTCTGCCCGTACTTGATGGCCCTGCGAAACGACGAGGGGAAGAACAGCACCCGCTCGCTGCCCAGCACCTGCGTGAGGTCGTGATAGAAATACCCGGCCGACTCCAGATCGTCGAGAATAAACACGAAGGGGCCTGCCGCCCGCTGCAGCAAGGCCGTGGCGAAAAGCGAAGCAGCCGAGGCACAGAGCCCGCCGCAAAAGAGGTGGTGTACAGAGGCATCGTTCAGCAGATGAAGCGCCTTGCTTACCTGAGGATGTTTGGTATAGAGTTGTTGAAGTTCGGTAATCGTCATGAGTTGAATTTTTGACGGCAAAAGTACAAATATTCCCGCTCATTCCGCCACAAATGACGAGAAATAAGTTTGCGCTTGCAGATGCGTATGCCCGCAGAGAAATGCCATCCGGGCGGAAACGGGCGTTGTGTCTATTCTCCATGCAGGGTGTTTCAGAAAAAGTCTACCAGAAGTACCACTCTCTGTTTTTTGTAAAATGTTTCGCACCGCTGCAAGAAATTGTAATCAAATTTTTCTTTTCTCCATAAAAAACATTACTTTTGTTTTTCTAATCAAGTAAACTTAAGAGAAACAGTGACTATGCATTCATCAGACAGTCTTGTCATTATCCCTACGTACAACGAACGGGAGAATATAGAAAATATCATCCGGGCAGTGTTTCAGCTGGAGCACGGCTTTCATATATTGGTCATCGAAGACGGGTCGCCGGACGGTACGGCGGCCATCGTAAAGCAGCTACAGCAGGAGTTTCCCGAACGGCTGTTCATGATAGAACGCACCGGAAAACTGGGGCTGGGCACGGCCTACATCACGGGATTCCGCTGGGCCCTGCAACACAACTATGAGTATGTGTTCGAAATGGATGCCGACTTCAGCCATAATCCGCAAGACTTGCCCCGACTGTATGCAGCGTGTCACGACCAGGGAGCCGACCTCTCTATCGGCTCGCGCTATGTGAGCGGGGTGAATGTGGTGAACTGGCCCATGGGACGGGTGCTGATGTCGTACTTCGCCTCTAAATATGTACGCCTCATCACGGGGCTGCCCATACACGATACCACCGCCGGATTTGTGTGCTACCGCAGACGGGTGCTCGAAGCCATCGGACTGGACAGCATCCGGTTCAAAGGGTATGCCTTTCAGATAGAGATGAAATTCACGGCCTATCAGTGCGGATGCCGCATACAAGAGGTGCCGGTAATCTTTATCAACCGCGAACTGGGTACCTCGAAGATGAACAGCAGCATCTTTGGCGAGGCGGTGTTTGGAGTGATACGACTGAAATGGAACAGTTGGTTTAAAAAGTATCAGAAAGTAAAAAATTAACATCATAAACTACAGATAGTATGAAAAGAACTCTCATCCACAACGCTACGATTGTAAACGAAGGTCAGACCGTGGTAGGATCCATGGTGATAGAAGATGGAAAAATTGCAGAAATTCTAACAAACGGCAAGCCATTGTCGGCGCCTTGTGATGAAATGATTGATGCCACTGGATGTTATCTGATACCCGGCGTAATAGATGAACATGTGCACTTCCGTGACCCGGGACTGACACAGAAGGCGGACATCACCTCTGAAAGCTGTGCGGCAGCGGCCGGAGGGGTGACCTCGATTATGGATATGCCCAATACGCAGCCGCTCACCACTACGCTGGGAGCGCTGAACGAAAAACTGGAACTGATGAGCCAAAAGTGTGTGGTGAACTATGCCTGCTACTTTGGCGCAACCAATAATAATTACATGGATTTCGGACGGCTGGATAAGCACGGAGTATGTGGTATCAAGCTGTTCATGGGAGCCAGCACAGGAAATATGCTGGTAGACCGCATGAAAAGCCTGGTAAGAATCTTTACCGGAACAGACAGGCTGATAGCGGCGCACTGCGAAGACCAGCTCACTATTCAGGCCAACATCAATGCGTATCTGTCGTACACCGGCAATGAAGAGGTGCCGGTGCGCAAACATGCCGACATACGCTCGGAGAAGGCCTGCTTTGCTTCTACATCATTGGCGGTGAAGCTGGCGCTGGAGGCACAAGCCCGACTGCACGTGCTGCACTTGTCTACGGCCAAGGAGCTGCAGTTGTTTAGCAATCTGCCGCTCGAGGATAAGCGCATCACAGCCGAAGCATGTGTGGGACATCTGATGTTCAGCATCAAGGATTACCGCACACAGGGAGCACGCATCAAATGTAATCCGGCCATCAAGAAGCACAAGGATATGATGGCGCTGCGCGAGGCACTGAATTCCAACCGCATCGATACCATCGCTACCGACCATGCTCCGCACTTGCTGACCGATAAACAGGGAGGCGCACTGAAGGCTGCTTCGGGCATGCCCATGATTCAGTTCTCACTGGTAAGCATGCTGGAACTGGTAGACGAAGGGGTGATGAGTCTGCAGACACTGGTAGAGAAGATGTGTCATGCACCGGCCAAACTGTATGGCATACAGCGCAGGGGATTCTTACGCGAGGGATACCAGGCCGACCTGGTGCTGATTCGCCCGCAATCGCCCTGGACGGTGGACACAGACTGCATCTTGAGCAAGTGCAAATGGAGCCCGATGGAAGGACGTACCTTCGGATGGAAAGTGGAAAAAACGTTTGCCAACGGTCATCTGATTTTCGACGGCGAACACGTAGACGAGCAGTATCGTGGAGAAGCGCTGTATTTCAACTGACGGACGCCACGCGGTGTATGCGTATGCAGTGGAAGAGGTGGTACCTTACATCAACTGGGTGTACTTCTTTCATGCATGGGGCTTTCAACCGAGATTTGCTTCCATCGCCCACCTGCATGGATGCGATGCCTGCCGGGCCATGTGGCTGGCTTCGTTTGCCGAGGCCGACCGCGCAAAGGCAGCCGAAGCAATGCAGCTTCACAAAGAGGCGCTCCGACTGCTGCGCACCGAGGGTAAGAACCTGCGCATAGAGGGCATCTTCCGACTGTGCCGGGCTCAGGCCGATGAGGATGATTTGTGGATAGAGGGAACGAGATTTCCGCTGCTCAGACAGCAGCTGCCCGACCCTACGGCGGGGGTATGCTTGTGCCTGAGCGACTTTATACGGCCGATAGACGACGCTCATCCCGACTGCATCGGGTTGTTTGCCGCTACCGTGAGGGGAGCGCTCAAAGAGGAGGAACTGAAGGAACACGACCCGTATGCGCATCTGCTGATGCAGACATTGTCGGACCGGCTGGCAGAAGCAGCTACCGAAAAAATGCACGAACAGATCCGGAAGGTGGACTGGGGCTATGCACCGCACGAGGATTTAACCATCCCCGACCTGCTACAGGAGAAATTTCAGGGCATACGACCAGCGGTGGGATACCCCTCCCTACCCGACCAGTCGGTAAATTTCATCTTGGACGAATTGCTGCAACTGAAGGAGGTAGGCATTACACTGACCGAACACGGAGCCATGCGGCCGCATGCATCGGTCTGCGGACTGATGATGGCGCATCCGGCAGCTCGCTATTTCAGCGTAGGGACTATCGGAGACGACCAACTGAAAGATTATGCCCACCGACGCGGACTGCCGGTAGAGGAACTGCGGAAGTTTCTCAGAATGTAGAAAACTGTTTTTTATGTATGTATTGATTTCTAAAGAATAAGAACCATGAAAGATTTTCTGAAATATACGCTAGCCACGGTGACAGGCCTCGTACTGACGGGGGTAGTCTTCTTTATTTTCGGCATAGTGGCCCTGCTGGGTATGACATTTTCCGAACCGGCCGCCACACAGGTGACCCCGCACTCGGTGATGATGCTGCAACTGAAGGGCTCGCTGACCGAACGCAGTCAGGAAGACCCGCTGGCTTTTCTCCTGGGCGATACATACCAGGGGTACGGACTGAACGATGTACTGGCGGCTATCCGCAAGGCTAAGGAACACCCGGATATAGAGGGTATTTATATTCAGGCAGGATACCTGAATGCAGGGTTTGCCTCGCTCGAGGAAATCAGAAATGCACTGCTCGACTTTAAGGAGTCGGGCAAAAGTATCGTGACATATGCCGATACGTATACACAGGGATTGTATTACCTGTCCAGCGTGGCCGACAAGGTGCTGCTCAATCCCAAGGGAATGATAGAATGGAAGGGACTGGCTGCCTCACCCGTATTCTATAAGGAACTGCTCGAAAAGGTGGGAGTAGAAATGCAGGTATTCAAGGTGGGCACGTATAAATCGGCCGTAGAGCCCTACATTGCCACAGAGATGAGCGACGCCAACCGGGAACAGGTGAGCATGTACATTCACTCTATCTGGCAGCATATGGTGAAACAAGTGGCAGAGGCTCGCCAACAGACTCCGCAGCGGCTAAACGAAGCGGCTGACGAGATGCTGATGTTTCAACCGGCAGAAAAGTGCCTGACGTACGGACTGGCGGATGCCTTGGTATATAAGGATGAGGTAGAGGACTTGCTGAAACAGCAGTGCGGACTGAGCGAAGACGACGAGGTGAACTACTTGAGTCTGGAAGCTATGAAGCATCTGCAAAACGCTCAACCAAAGGATAAAAGCGGACAAATTGTGGCGGTGTACTATGCCAGCGGTCAAATCGTGGATTATGCCGTAGAAACGCCGCTGACGGCCGGCAACGAACCGATGATTGTGGCCAATAAGGTGATAGCCGACCTGAAGAAACTGCAAAAGAACGACGACGTAAAGGCGGTGGTGCTGCGCATAAATTCTCCGGGGGGCAGTGCGTATGCTTCTGAGCAAATCTGGCATGCGGTGAGCCAACTGAAGCGGGAAAAGCCGGTCATCGTGTCGATGGGCGACTATGCGGCATCGGGAGGCTATTACATGGCTTGCAACGCCGATACCATCGTGGCACAACCCACTACGCTGACGGGTTCGATCGGTATCTACGGCATGTTTCCCAATACGCAGAAGCTGACCGAGAAATTAGGGGTACACTTCGATGGGGTGAAGACCAATCGCTACGCCGACTTCGGAAGCTTCGGAAGAGGCCTGAACGAAGGAGAGAAAGGGCTGATGCAGAGGTATGTGAACGAGGGATACGACCTCTTCCTGACGCGCTGTGCCAACGGACGACTCATGACCAAAGAGGCGGTAGACAAGGTGGCGCAAGGACGTGTATGGACAGGGGCTGATGCCCTGGAGCGTGGCTTGGTGGATGTGCTGGGAGGACTAGACACGGCCATCGGCATCGCTGCCCGCAAGGCGCAGGTGGAGAGCTATACGCTGCAGGCTTTCCCGAAACAAAGCGGATTCCTGGAGGCTCTGCTCGAAATGAACCCCACCGTATATCTGCAACGGATGTACCTGGGCGGACAGGCTGCTGAACTGTACAGCACATTGCAACAGATAAACCATTGGGACTGCTACGACCCCATTCAGGCCATCGTGCCCTACGATTTATCTATTCACTAATTTTTTATCTACATTTTTTTGATGGTTCGCTATGACTGAGAAGAATTTCCGCATACACCGCTGCTTACTGCCGCTATCGGTACTCTATGGATGGGGAGTAAGCGTGCGAAACAAACTTTACGACTGGAACTGGAAGAAGACAAAATCTTTCGACCTGCCGGTAATCTGTATCGGCAATCTCAGCGTAGGTGGCACCGGGAAAACGCCGCATACAGAATACCTCATCCGACTGCTGCAGCAGGAGGGACTGCAGGTGGCTACACTGAGCCGTGGATATAAGAGGCATACCAAAGGGTATAAACTGGCCGACACACAAAGCACAGCGGCACAGATAGGCGACGAACCGTGCCAAATGAAACAGAAATTTCCGGAGGTAAGGGTGGCCGTGGACGAAAACCGATGCCACGGCATCGAACAGCTGATGCAGCTGAAACAACCGGAAGTCGATGTGGTGTTGCTCGATGATGCCTTTCAGCACCGCGCTGTGAAGGCAGGGCTGAACATCCTGCTGACGGATTATAACCGCTTGTTCTGCGACGACCGACTGCTGCCGGCCGGACGACTGAGAGAATCGGCAGATGGCATGCAACGGGCACAGCTGGTAGTGGTGACCAAGTGTCCGGAAGACATCAAACCGATAGATTTCAATATCATCGGCAAAAAACTGAACCTCTTTCCCTATCAGAAGTTGTTCTTCTCGACATTCCGCTACGGCGATCTACAGCCACTGCAGAAGGCCGCACAGCAGTCGTTCCGACCGCTGAAGCACTTTACCGGAGAAGAAGAGGTGCTGCTGGTAACCGGCATTGCCTCGCCCCAACCGCTGGTGGAAAAAGTGAAACGACACACCCCTCACGTAACGCTGATGGCTTTTGACGATCATCACGATTTTACTCCACGCGACCTGAAACAGATCACCGAACGGTTTCTGAACATGAAGGAGGGGAATCGATACCTCATCACCACAGAAAAAGATGCCGTGAGACTGACGGTACATCCGCATTTTAATGAAATACTAAAAGCCGGGAGCTATTTGCTCCCCATAGGAATAGAGATATTACAAAATCAACAAGAATTATTCAACCAAAACATTATTGGCTATGTTAGAGCGCATTCAAGAAACAGCAGCTTACCTCAGAAGTAAGATGCACACACAACCAGAAACAGCAATCATACTAGGTACCGGTCTGGGAAGTCTGGCCGGTGAGATTACGGAAAAGTATGAAATAAAGTATGAAGAGATTCCTAATTTCCCCGTATCTACCGTAGAAGGACACAGCGGAAAACTGATCTTCGGCAAACTGGGCAACAAGGATATCATGGCCATGCAGGGACGCTTTCACTACTACGAAGGATACTCCATGCAGGAAGTAACCTTTCCCGTACGCGTGATGCGCGAACTGGGCATCAAAACGCTCTTTGTATCGAACGCCAGCGGCGGTACCAACCCGGCTTTCGAAATAGGCGACCTGATGATTATCACCGACCATATCAACTATTTCCCCGAACATCCGCTGCGCGGCAAGAATATCCCCTATGGGCCGCGATTCCCGGACATGAGCGAGGCATACGACAAGGAACTGATCCGAAAGGCGGATGCCATCGCAGCCGAAAAGGGTATCAAAGTGCAGCACGGGGTATACATCGGTACGCAAGGACCTACCTTCGAAACTCCGGCGGAATATAAATTATTCCACATACTGGGAGCCGATGCAGTAGGCATGTCGACCGTACCGGAGGTAATCGTGGCCAACCACTGCGGTATCAAGGTATTCGGCGTGTCGGTGATTACCGACCTCGGCGTAGAGGGCAAAATCGTGGAAGTAAGTCACGAGGAGGTGCAGAAAGCGGCCGACGCTGCCCAGCCCAGAATGACGGAAATCATGCGTGAACTCATAAACCGTGCATAATAGATGAAGAGAACAGAAATAGCTACCCTCGGTGAATTTGGACTGATAAAGCACCTCACCGAGGGCCTGGAAACAAAACATTCCTCTACCCGCTACGGAGTGGGAGATGATTGTGCGGTACTGTCCTACCCTGCCGATAAGGAAGTACTGATTACTACCGATATGCTGCTCGAAGGGGTACATTTCGACTTGGTGTATGTACCGCTGAAGCACCTGGGATACAAGGCAGCAGTGGTGAATTTTTCGGATATCTATGCCATGAACGGTACGCCCCGACAGATTACCGTGTCACTGGGGGTATCGAAGAGATTCTGCATCGAAGAGATGGAGGAACTCTATGCCGGCATCCGCCTGGCTTGCGAAGAATATGGAGTAGATATCGTAGGTGGTGACACGTGCTCTTCGTACACCGGACTCACCATCAGCATTACATGCATAGGTGAAGTGGAAAAAGGGAAAGCCGTGTATCGAAACGGAGCCAAGGAAACCGATCTTATCTGCGTGACGGGCGATCTGGGGGCTGCCTACATGGGACTACAACTGCTGGAGCGCGAAAAAACGGCTCTCAAAGGGCAGGAAAAGGACGTACAGCCCGACTTTGCCGGCAAGGAGTATCTGCTGGAAAGACAACTGAAACCGGAGGCACGGAAGGATATCATCGAAAAACTGGCGGCGGCAGGCATCCAGCCTACGGCCATGATGGACGTGTCCGACGGACTGTCTTCTGAACTGCTGCACATCTGCTCGCAAAGCAAAATGGGCTGCCGGGTATACGAAGAACACATCCCTATTGATTATCAGACGGCAGTGATGGCCGAGGAATTCAATATGAACCTCACTACTTGTGCCCTGAACGGCGGAGAAGATTATGAACTACTGTTTACCGTTCCTATAGCCGACCACGAAAAAATCGCTGAAATGGAAGGGGTGAAACTGATAGGTCACATCACCAAACCTGAGCTGGGCTGTGCGCTTATCACACGAGACGGACAGGAATTCGAACTGAAAGCACAGGGATGGAATCCGCTGAAAGAAAAATAATCTCCAATAAAATACTGATATGTAAACACTTAGATGCATATCAGTATTTTTTTACGCCAAATAATTTGCAGATTAAAAAAAATACACTACCTTTGCAACCGCAAACGAAAAACAAGGTGCCATAGCTCAGTTGGTAGAGCAAAGGACTGAAAATCCTTGTGTCCCCGGTTCGATTCCTGGTGGCACCACCTGCAAAACTCCGAAATGCTTCATTATCAAGCGTTTCGGAGTTTTTCGTTTTAGTCACTACACCCAATAGTCACTATAAAAGTCAAAATAGGGCTTGTAGACTAATTTTCTTATAAATTATGCTTACCTTTGCCAATATCAATATTTTTAATACATGAAAAAGTCACTATTCTTCTTCGCCCTTCTTTTGCAAAGTTGCATAGCATTTGCACAACATCAACTTGCTGGAACGGTAACAGATTCTATTGGAAAACCTATCGATGCTGCCGTAGTCGTATTGATAAACACACAAGATGGAAATGTCATACAACAAGGAATCACCTCTTTAGACGGCAAATACCAGATGAGCGCAGAAGGGAGGGTTCAGATATACGTTAGCTGCATGGGATATAAGCAGCACATCAGCCATGAGCTTATAATAAAAACAGACACCATAATCCCGCCGATCAAACTTCAATCAGAGAATTTTGTATTGGACGATATCGTGATTGTAGGAGAAAAACAATCTCCATCCGTAAAGATAGAAAAAGGAAAGATGATTTTTACTCCCAAAAACAGCAGTATCATAGCCGGAAGTACGGCTCTTGAAGTCCTGAAAAAAACACCCGGAGTTTTTGTTGATGGAGAGAACAACATCAGTATAGGAGGCAAGAACAGTGTATTGGTAATCCTTAATGGCAAACAGACATATATGCAGAAGGGTGAATTGATAACACTTTTGAAAGCTACTCCATCATCTTCCGTTTCTTCCGTTGAGGTGATGCACAACCCATCAGCTCAGTACGATGCTGAAGGGTCAGGAGGCATCATAAACATCAATATGAATAGAAAGAAGTCTGAAGGTTTCTTCTTCTCTCTGAACAATGGTGTTTCATATTGGGAAAACTTGAGAGAGAACACGGAACTTTCTTTCAGCTATACAAAAAACAGATTCAGTTTGTCTGGAAACTATAACCATGCTTTCGGGTATTACAATATGGACTATGGTATGCACCGCATTCAAGAAGGGAAAGACTATTATAG
>Belle_p2__coassemble_3347_pt1 | contig 8433 bp, 5 predicted proteins | sample Belle_p2__metabat2_low_PE_016 | metagenome-assembled genome bin Belle_p2
ATAATATAGAGATTTAAATATTTAGTATGAAGAGTAGATTAGTTTTATTGTCGTACTGTATCGCACTGCTCAGCAGTTGCGGACAGAGCAACCAAAGCACAGGCAAAGCGCCCGAATTCGCAGTGATTCCAGTAGCCACTACCACGGCTAACCTGACCAACAGTTATCCTGCCACTATCAAAGGTAAACAAGATGTGGAAATCCGCCCGATGGTGAGCGGTTTCATCACCAAGCTCCATGTAGACGAAGGCTCTGTAGTTCGCAAAGGTCAAGTATTATTTTCGATTGACCCCGTACAATACCAGGCAGCAGTCAACTCTGCCAAAGCTGCAGTAGCCACCGCCAAAGCAGCAGTAGCCACGCAAGAATTGACTGTCAACAACAAGCGTGAACTGAACAAAAAGAACATCATCAGCAACTACGACCTACAGATGGCCGAGAATCAGCTAGCACAGGTTAAAGCACAGCTGGCACAAGCAGAGGCCGGACTGACCAATGCCAACAACAATCTTTCTTATACCAGCGTTACCAGCCCCAGCGATGGTGTAGTAGGCTCCATTCCCTACCGTATCGGTAGTCTGGTAAGCCCATCAGTAGCCAAGCCGCTGACCACCGTAGCCGATATTTCTGAGATGTATGCCTATTTCTCCATGACCGAGCGTGAACTGCTGAATCAGATTCGCGAAGGCGGCAGCATCCGCGAAATTCTGGCCAAGATGCCCGATGTACAGTTACAACTCATCGACGGAACCATGTATCCCGACAGCGGTCGTGTAGAAACTATCAGCGGAGTGATAGACCAAAGCACAGGCTCTGTTACCATGCGTGCCCTCTTCCCTAATCCCAACAACATTTTGCGAAGCGGAAGCACAGGAAATGTGGTATTCCACAACCCTCTGCACAACATCATTATGATTCCTCAATCAGCTACTGTAGAAATCCAAGACAAGAAATTTGTCTTTGTGCTTCAGCCGGACAATACAGTAAAGAATACCGAAATCAACGTATTTACCTTGGATGACGGTAAGTTCTATTACGTTACAGCAGGCTTGAAGGCAGGCGAAAAGATTGTGATAGAAGGTGTGCAAAACCTGAAAGACGGACAAACCATTGCCCCCATCACCACAGCAGAGAAAGAAGCCGAATATCAGAAAGCCCTAAAAGACCAAAAAGAGGGTAATTTCCAAACGGCATTTAATTAACGTTTCACCCCTTAGCCTTGCTATGAGCTGAGCTATGCTTTACTTAAATAAAAGCTATGCTTCTCTGCATGCAAAGCTAAACATTCATCATTAATCTTTATAATAACATGAAATTAGATACTTTCATTACCCGTCCGGTACTCTCCACGGTGATCTCTATCTTGATGGTCATTCTGGGATGTATTGGTTTGGCCACCTTGCCGGTGACTCAATATCCGGACATTGCACCTCCTACCGTATCGGTACGCGCCACTTATCAGGGTGCCAACGCCCAAACGGTACTGAACTCGGTCATCGCACCGCTCGAAGACCAGATCAACGGTGTGGAAAACATGATGTACATGAGTTCTACAGCCGCCAATAACGGTTCGGCTTCTATTGATATTTACTTTAAGCAGGGAACCGACCCCGACATGGCTGCCGTAAACGTGCAGAACCGTGTCTCCATGGCGCAAGGTCTGCTGCCTGCCGAAGTAACCCGCGTAGGTGTGACCACACAGAAACGCCAGACTTCTATGTTGATGATCTTCTCTATCTATGATGAAAAAGACCAGTACAACATTGAGTTTCTGGAGAACTATGCCAACATCAACCTGGTGCCCGAAGTGAAACGTGTAAACGGAGTGGGCGATGCCATGGTGCTGGGACAGGACTACTCCATGCGTATATGGCTGAAACCCGACGTAATGGCTCAGTACAAACTGGTGCCCAGCGACATAGCCGGCGTATTGGCCGAGCAAAACATCGAAGCTGCTCCGGGACAGTTTGGTGAACGAGGCAATCAGAATTTTCAGTATACCATCCGCTACAAAGGACGCTTGCAGACGGTAGAAGAATTTGAAAACATCGTGGTAAAAGCCCTGCCCGATGGCCAACTGTTGCGCCTGAAAGACGTAGCAACCATGGAATTAGGACGTCTGTCCTACAGCTTCAACAATACGGTAAACGGTCATAAATCCGTAACCTGTATTGTATATCAGATGGCAGGAACCAACGCTACCCAGACCATCATGGACTTGGAAAAAGTATTGGCCAAAGCATCAGAGACCCTGCCCGCCGGCATGAAAATAGATATTGCACAAAGTGCCAACGACTTCCTTTTCGCCTCTATCCACGAGGTAATAAAGACACTGATTGAAGCCTTCATCCTGGTGTTCATCGTGGTGTATATCTTCCTGCAGGATATGCGTTCCACTTTAATTCCTTCCATTGCCATTCCGGTGGCTTTGATTGCTACTTTCTTTGCCCTACAGCTCATCGGATTCAGTATCAACCTGCTCACCCTGTCGGCCATGGTGCTAGCCATTGCCATCGTAGTGGACGATGCCATTGTGGTGGTGGAAGGTGTACATGCCAAGCTCGATCAAGGATACAAATCGCCTAAGCTGGCTTCCATTGATGCCATGCACGAACTGGGAGGTGCCATCGTATCCATCACCTTGGTAATGATGTCTGTATTCGTGCCCGTGAGCTTCATGGGCGGAACAGCCGGTACTTTCTATCGCCAATTCGGTCTGACCATGGCCATCGCCATCGGTTTCTCTGCTTTGAACGCCTTGACACTGAGCCCTGCCCTGTGTGCCATCTTCCTGAAGCCCCACGGCAGCCATGCTCCGCTGAAGGAACGCATGAAAGAAGCCGGTAAAGCAGCCCGCGGCATCATGCTGCAGCGCTACATCCAATCCGTAGGCAAAATCATGCGTCCTAACATCACCCTGATTTTCACTACGATTGCCATCATCGGCATGGTGCTGGGTATGTTCAGTTTCGAAAAGCACCCGATACTGACTATCGTATTCAGTGTAATCAGTATCTTGGCCGTGGCCGGTATGACTACCGATCGCTTCAAGAATACATTCAATGATACATATGACCGCATCCTAGTCAAATATAAGAAACATGTACTGAGGTTCATCCAGCGCAAGTGGGTGACCGGAGGCATCGTGGCCGGCTCTATCGCCCTGCTGGTATTCTTCATGAATACCACCCCCACCGGTATGGTGCCCAACGAAGACACCGGTACCATCATGGGTGTGGTAACCCTGCCTCCTGGCACTTCTCAAGAACGTTCTATGGAGATTTTGAACCGTGTAGACAGCCTAGTGGCTGCCGACCCTGCAGTAGAATCACGCACCGTAATTTCAGGTTTCTCATTCATCGGCGGACAAGGACCTTCCTACGGTTCACTCATCATCAAACTGAAAAACTGGGAAGAACGCAGCACCCTGCAGAACTCCAACATGGTGGTAGCCACCCTCTATATGCGTGCAAAGAAAGTCATCAAAGAAGCCCAGGTACTATTCTTTGCTCCACCGATGATTCCGGGTTATTCAGCTTCCAGCGACATCGAGCTTAATATGCAGGATAAAACCGGTGGCGACCTCAACCACTTCTTCGATGTGGTGAACAACTATATGGCCGCCCTGCAGCAACGTCCGGAAATCAACTCCGCACAAACCAGTTTCAATCCGAACTTCCCGCAATACATGCTCGATATTGATGCGGCAGCCTGCAAGAAAGCCGGTCTTAGCCCCAGCGATATTCTCAGCACCATGCAGGGATATTTCGGCGGTCTGTATGCCTCCAACTTCAACAGTTTCGGTAAGATGTACCGTGTCATGATACAAGCTGACCCCAGTGCCACCAAGAACCTGGAATCGCTGGCCCGCATCAAGGTGCGCAACGGCAGTGAAATGGCCCCGATTACCCAGTTCGTATCCATCAAGAAAATTTACGGTCCCGACATCATCAGCCGTTTCAACCTATACACCTCCATGAAAGTGATGGTAGCTCCTGCCACCGGATATACCTCTGGACAAGCCCTGGCCGCCATCGCAGAAGTGGCCAAAGAAAACCTTCCTGCCGGCTATGGCTATGAATTAGGAGGTATGGCACGTGAAGAAGCAGAAACCAGCGGCAGCACCACCGGCTTGATTTTCGTACTCTGCTTCGTATTCGTATACCTGCTGCTGAGTGCCCAATACGAAAGCTACATTCTGCCGCTTTCCGTATTGCTGTCCATCCCCTTCGGTTTGCTGGGTAGCTTCCTCTTCGTCAACGGTATGAGTGCTTTGGGCAGCATACCGGCCCTGAAGATGATTCTCGGTTCCATGTCGAACGACATCTATATGCAGATTGCCCTCATCATGTTGATGGGTCTGTTGGCCAAGAATGCCATCTTGATTGTAGAGTTTGCCCTAGACCGCCGCAAGATGGGTATGAGCATCACTTGGGCAGCCGTATTGGGTGCCGGAGCCCGTCTCCGCCCTATTCTGATGACCTCTCTGGCCATGGTAGTAGGTTTGCTTCCGTTGATGATGGCATCCGGTGCCGGTGCCAACGGTAACCGTACGCTGGGTACTTCGGCCATCGGCGGTATGTTGGTCGGCATGATCCTGCAAATCTTCATCGTACCTGCCCTGTTCGTAGCCTTCCAATACTTGCAAGAGAAGGTTAAACCGATGGAATGGGAAGATGTAGACAACTCAGATGCCGAACCGGAAATAGAACAGTACACCAAATAAATGAAAGAAGAAAGCATGAAAAAACAACTGATAACACTGATGTGTGCAGCCGCTCTGCTGAGCAGCTGCCACATCTACAAGGCATACGACAGACCGGCAGACATTACCACTGACAGTCTGTATCGCGATACCGTATCTCACGGCCATACATTGCCCGCCGATACCGCCAATTTTGGCAACCTGGCATGGCAGGAAGTCTTCACCGACGCCCATCTGCAGACACTGATAGAGAAAGCCTTGACTCAGAGTCCGGATATGCGTACGGCTGCTCTTAAAGTTAAGGAAGCCAAGGCGGCACTGACCAGTGCTAAACTGGCTTATCTGCCTTCGCTGACCCTTTCACCGCAAGGCGTGGTAAGCAGTTGGGATAAAGGAAAAGCCACACAAACCTATTCACTGCCGGTGAATGCTAGTTGGCAAATTGATTTGTTCGGACAGATTCTGAATCCCAAACGTCAGGCCAAAGCTGCCTTGGAACAAGTAAAAGCCTATGAACAAAATGCCCGCGTACAGTTGATAGCCAATACGGCCAACTTGTATTACACCCTGCTGATGCTAGACCGCCAACTTCAGATTTCGGAAGAAACCGCTGAGATTCTGAAAAAGAATGCCGAAACAGTAGAAGCCATGAAAGAAGCAGGCTTCTATGGCACTACCCAAGCGGCCGTAGAGCAAAGCAAAGCGGCCTATGCACAAGTACAGGCTTCCCTGCCCGACCTCCGCGCCAATATCCGGGAAGTAGAGAATACTCTCTGTCTGCTTTTAGGCGAAACGGCTCACCGCATCGAACGCGGACGACTGGAAGAGCAACAGCTACCCACTGAATTTTCTGTAGGCCTGCCGTTGCAGTTGCTTTCCAACCGTCCGGATGTACGGGCTGCCGAACAAGCATTGGCATCGGCATACTATAACACCAATACTGCCCGTGCCAACTTCTATCCGCGCATCATGCTCTCAGGATCGGCCGGATGGACGAATAGTGCCGGAGCAGCCATCGTGAATCCGGGCAAGTTGCTGGCCAGTGCCGTAGCCTCGCTCACACAGCCTCTCTTCCAAAACGGAGCCAACATTGCCCGTCTGAAGATAGCCAAGGCACAGCAGGAAGAAGCCAAAATACAGTTTGAGCAAGCACTGCTGAATGCCGGCAATGAAGTGAGCAATGCACTTTACAGTTACCAAGCCTGCAAGGAGAAAGCAGAAGCTAGAGCCACTCAAGTGACTTCTGCTCAAAATGCAGCCGAATACTCCAAAGAGTTATTTAATTTAGGCAATTCTACCTACTTGGAAGTACTCTCTGCCCAGCAGGCTTATCTCAGTGCCCAACTTTCAGAAATAACCGATACCTTCAGCCAAATGCAGGCCGTTATCAGTCTGTACCAGGCCTTAGGAGGCGGACAACAAGAATAACTTTTAAACCAGTGCCCTATACCAACAAGAAGAGAGTGTACCACAATACACTCTCTTCTTGTTTTAGATACAAGCCAAAGCCCGCCGACGATGTTTCGCCAAGCATCCTGCCCCACCCCCGGACGCACAGATTTCACCTACTCAAAAAAATTAAATGCAGAATCATGAGTTATTTTCCGCAAGATTGCTTAAATTTGCCTATGGCTGATACAGAAAGCCACACAAAAAGAAGATTTAAACTAAAATAATATCATTATGATTAGTCCCTTAGCTTACGTAGATTCTGCCGCCAAGATCGGTAAGAATGTAACCATCCAACCTTTCGCCTACATCGAAGGAGATGTGGAAATTGGAGATGACTGTATCATCATGGCGCATGCCAGTGTTCTGAACGGCACACGCATGGGAAAAGGTAACAAAGTACACCAAGGTGCCGTTTTGGGGTCCGAACCACAAGATTTTCATTATACCGGAGAAAAAAGTCTCCTGATTATCGGTGACTGCAATGATATCCGCGAAAATGTAGTTATCAGCCGGGCCACCCACGGCGGTCAAGCCTCACGCATAGGAAATGACAACTTCTTGATGGATGGAGTTCACCTCTGCCACGACGTGCGAATAGGGAACCACTGCGTATTAGGTATCAAAACCACCGTAGCCGGTGAATGTATCATAGATGACTGTAGCATCCTAAGCAGTAATGTCATCTTACACCAGAACTGCCACATCGGACACTGGACACTCGTCCAGTCGGGATGCCGTCTATCCAAAGACGTTCCTCCCTATGTTATCATGTCGGGTAATCCGGCTGAATACCACGGTATAAATGCTGTAGTACTGAAAAGTAAGAGTCAAGTAACCGACCGCATTCTCCGCCACATCGTCAATGCCTACCGCCTCATCTATCAAGGCAATTTCAGCATACAAGATGCCCTGCAGAAGATAGAAGACCAGGTGCCGATGAGTGAAGAAATCCATCACATCATCAACTTTGTAAGAGATTCCAAAGGCATCGTAAAATAGAACATGCCCCCTAAAGGGCAGACATAGATAGTTAAACATACAGAGGATGTGCAGTTCATAAACTACACATCCTCTTTGCTTTTTCGGATAAAGTAATCCGCATCTTTCGTAAATCCATAACTTTTTTACTATTTTTGCCGCTGTATCACGTGGTATAATCTTGCATTTATCAGCCATGAATTATTTGGATAACAGAGAACTTCTTTCATTAATCAGTTCGGGAGACAACACTGCTTTCGAGTATCTCTACCGCAGCTATTACCCCCGCCTGCGCGGTTACACCCTTCGTTTCGTGAAAAACGAAGAGATAGCCGACGACATCGTACAGGAATGTTTTCTGAAATTCTGGGAAAAACGCAGCTCGTTCACCTCCACGGCCCTCACCTCGCTGCTGTTTTCCATGATACGCAATGCATGTCTCAACTACTTAAAACACCTCTATATAGAAGACAACTACCGGCTGGACTACCTGGCCAGCATCGACGGTGAAGAACGGCTCTACCAAGTAGACTTTAACAGCTATACCGACCATCCGCTGCTCTACAAAGAGCTGCAGACTCAGATAAAATACGTGATAGACCATTTACCCGACCGGTGCAGAGAAGTCTTTCTGATGAGCCGTTTCCAAGGCTTGAAGAACCGCGAAATAGCAGAGCAACTGCAGATTTCTACCACCGCCGTAGAAAAGCACCTGTCCAAAGCGATTAAAGCATTTACCAAACACTTTCAGAAGAACTACCCTACAGACATTTATTTGGCTGTTATGGCTTGGTTGCTTAGTTAAATGATACAAATGTTCTTGTCACGAGGTTGGGATTTTACCACAAAGAATGTTTCAAATATATGAAGATAAGGTTAAAAAGGAATGAAGGATATTGATTTTAAACACCATCTGGCCATTAAATATTTTGAAGGAGAAATACTTCCCGAAGAGGAAAAGTCCTTGTTTGAATTTCTAGACAATGACCAGAAGGCCATGCAACAATTCAGGCAGTGGGAAGAAACATGGATTAATCAGTACATCCGCACCACAGCGTCCGATGCCCAATGGGAAAAGATGTACCGCAGAATGCAGATTTCCCAAAGTATAAATCCTCCGCAAGCACCCCAAAAGATATGGCTAAAAGCCATGTCTATAGCAGCCATAATCACCGTTGCCATACTAACCGCATGGAACATAATTTACCCTCAAATTCATACCGATACGCCGTCTTACTTCCTATGTTCTGCCGCTTATGGCGAAAAGAGTAAAGTTATTCTAGCAGACGGAACTTCCG
>Belle_p2__coassemble_3755_pt1 | contig 7203 bp, 4 predicted proteins | sample Belle_p2__metabat2_low_PE_016 | metagenome-assembled genome bin Belle_p2
TATCTGTACTTATTTCAAACAGAGCGCAAAGTAAGCACTTTTATCCTTACCAAACAAATTTTTCCCTAAAAATTCATCAAAACTGCCCATTTTTTCTTCATTTTAGCAGTTCACAAAGCATAGACAGGGCATTTTGGATGGCTTTCTGCACATTTTCAGCTCTTCCGGCATCTCCTTCCTGCTTCCAGGTTTTGATTTCGTTTTTATTGGCAACAGCCAGCCAGATGGTTCCCACCGGTTTCTCTGGCGTACCTCCGCCGGGGCCGGCTATACCAGAAGTGGCGATGGCGCAGTCTGAATGCAGCGCTTTCATAGCCCCTTTCACCATTTCCGTTACCGTTTGTTCGCTCACGGCTCCGTAAGCATCGAGCGTAGCAGCCGACACATTCAGCAGATTCATTTTCACGTCATTCGAGTATGCTACGATACCTCCCTGAAAATAAGCCGAGCTGCCAGGCACGGACACGATACTGGCTGCCACTCCCCCTCCTGTGCAGCTTTCTGCCGTAGAAAGGGTCAACTGTCGCTTCTTTAGCAGTTCTCCTACAGTTTCTTCCCAATTCATATTTCTATCTGTTTTAAGATTCCAACCGATAACACTCTCCACTCCTGCACCCTCATACCCTCTCCGGGTCTTCTCCGCACCAACTCCGGGCCTAGTCCGAGCCATAAGAGCCGGAGAAATCCCGTTTCTGATGCAGGCAAGATACCAGGTATACCCGAAGCGGGTAGCCGGGCGAAGTTATTTTAAGGTAACGCGAGAATAAGCAGGCGCTTCCATCGGACAGAAATCCTTATCCATATATTTAAAGTAGCCGGTAATGGCAATCATGGCAGCATTATCAGTGGTATAGCTGAACTTCGGGATAAAGATATCCCAGCCATATTTCCGGGCATGCTCGTGAAAGGCATTGCGCAGCCCGTTGTTGGCAGACACCCCTCCGGCCACAGCCACTTGCTTTATTTTATACTGTTTGGCGGCTTTGCGCAATTTATCCATCAGAATATCCACTACTGTAGCTTCCAGCGAGGCAGCCAAGTCGTTCTTATGATGTTCCACAAAATCGGGATCTTCCTTCACCCAGTCGCGCAGCGAGTACAGAAACGACGTTTTCAGTCCGCTGAAGCTGTAGTCCAGCCCCGGTATATGCGGCTTGCTGAACGTATAAGCCTTCGGGTTTCCCTGTCGCGCCAATTTATCGATGATAGGCCCACCGGGATACCCCAGCCCCATGACTTTCGAGCATTTATCGATAGCCTCGCCGGCAGCATCGTCTATGGTCTGCCCCAGAATTTCCATATCATTATAGGCTTTTACCAAAATAATCTGTGAGTTTCCGCCCGATACCAGCAGACACAGGAAGGGAAACTCCGGCTGCTTCGATTCCTCTCCTTCCACTTTAATAAAGTGTGCCAACACATGACCTGTCAGATGATTAACATCCACCATCGGTATCCCCAGCGAACGGGCAAATCCTTTGGCAAACGACACTCCCACCAGCAGCGAGCCCATCAGTCCCGGCCCTCTGGTAAAAGCCACCGCACTCAGTTCCTCCTTGGTCACACCGGCACGTTTCAATGCCTCATGCACCACCGGCACAATGTTTTGTTGATGCGCTCTGGAAGCCAGTTCCGGCACCACGCCTCCGTAAGATTCGTGTACAGCCTGGCTTGCCACCACATTCGACAGCAAATATCCATCCTTGATGATAGCTGCCGAAGTATCGTCGCAAGAAGATTCGATACCTAAAATTATTGTACTCATAGTGTTTATTTACGTTTAATCACTGCAAAAGTAGTGATAAAAGTAGGAAGGATAATGTTTTATTTTATATTTTTGTTCGCTGAATAGAAAAATTAACTGCCTATCAAAAAAATAAAAAGTATAGTACGGTGGATACTGGGTACCTTGCTTACCTTGTATATAGGCACCATTTTGCTGTTGAATATTCCTTATATTCAGCAGCAATTGTCTGTCGTAGTGTCCCGTGAGCTTTCCTCTCTCTTGTCGTCCAGCGTTTCGATAGGCCGTATCAACATGGGCTTTTTGAACCGGATTATTATCGACGACCTTCTGTTGCACGACCAGGCACAGAAAGAATTGCTCAAGGTAGCCCGCCTGTCGGCCAAGTTCGATCTCCTTCCGCTGCTGCAGGGAAAGATTTCCATCAGCAACGTACAACTGTTCGGTTTCAATATTCATCTGGAGAGACAGACGCCCGACACTCCGCCGAATTTTCAGTTTGTGCTCGACGCCTTTGCCTCGAAAGATACTGTTTCTCATTCATCAGCTCTGGATCTCCGCATCAATTCGCTGCTGATTCGACGGGGCACTGTGTCGTACGACCTGCATTCCGCACCGCTCACCCCGGGCAAGTTCAATCCCCGGCACCTGCGGCTGCAAAACATTCTGGCCAACATTTCTCTGAAAGCACTCAGCGGCGATTCTATCAATGCCGCCATCAAGCGCATGAGCTTGGAAGAGGCACATTCAGGGCTGGAACTGAAGAAACTGTCGCTGAAGGTCACCGGCAATCAGCAGCAAATGCGCATTCATCATTTCGGGGTGGAGCTGCCTCAGACCAAACTGGCGATGGACACCATCCGCCTCTCTTACGACAGCCTGTCAGACTTCCGCCACTTTGCCGACAAGGTGCATTTCTCGCTCCACATGCTGCCTTCACACCTCACCCTGCAAGACATTTCAGCCTTTGTTCCAGCCTTCCGTCCATTTAAAGACAAACTTCAGGTAGAAATCTCTACCAGCGGAACAATCAATAACTTAGACTGTCCTGTCATTGCGGTTTCATCTGCTGGAAATCATTTCCGGCTCAATGGTCAGGCTTCCATCCAAAACCTGTCCAAGCCCAGTGAAGCCTTCCTCTTTGGCAGGCTGTCGCACCTGCATGCCGATAGCGAAGGACTTCAGTTCTTCATCCGCAACTTCAGCCGGAACTATCAAGGTCCGCCCCCCATCTTGCGCAACCTTCACCACCTGTCTTTCCAGGGCGATGTTTCCGGTTACTTCACCGAACTGGTTACGTTCGGACGGCTGCGTACCAATTTAGGGGAGTTGCAGACCGACCTCAAGCTCACGTCCAATAAGGAGAAAGGGCTGTTTGCCTATTCGGGCTCCATTAAGACGCACGAATGGCAGCTCGGCCAACTGCTGAACAGCCCGAAGTTGGGAAACATTACGTTCAACCTCGATGTCAACGGCCGCCACGACCAGCAGAAGAAATATCCCTCCATCTGGATGAAAGGGCATGTATCCTCCATCGATTACAGCGGATATACGTATGAAAACATCCAGATGGACGGCGAATATAATCACGGCGGATTCAATGGAAAGGTCTTGCTGGAAGACTCCAACGCCTCTGTTCGCATCGATGGTGCCTTCAACACAGCCAGCGCCACTCCTACGTTTAATCTGGTGGCCGATATCCGACAGTTCCGTCCGCATGCCCTCCGCCTCACACCGCATTATCAGGACAGCGAACTCTCGCTGCTGGTAAAGGCCGATTTTACGGGAAGCTCCATCGATGATATGAACGGGGAAATCAATATAGACAGTCTGTATTTCCTCACCCCTGAGAAGAGCTACTTCATGGATAACCTGAAGCTGGCGTCCACCTGGAAAGACGAGCATCACAAATTACTGAGCCTGCATTCCAGTTTCTTGCGCGGCAGCATCGAGGGCGATTACTCTTACCGCACCCTGCCGGTGAGCATACTGAACATTCTGAGAAACTATATCCCGTCGCTCATCCCTGCCGGCAAGCGTCGGACCCCGCTCAAGACGGAGAACAATTTCCAGTTCGATATTCACGTGTTCGACACCGAACTGCTGGCGGCCCTTACCCGCATACCCTTACGCATCTATATGCACTCCACAGTGAAGGGCTACATCAATGACCCCTTGCAACGTATGCGGATAGAAGGTTACTTCCCCCGACTCCGCTACCAGGATAAGTTTATCGAGTCGGGTGTGCTGCAATGCGATAATGCCGGTGGCAAATTCCGCACCAATGTCCGCTTCACCAATCGGAAGGCCAGCGGTGCAGCCATCAGCCTGGCAGTCGACACCCAAATGGCGGGCGACAGTATCCAGTCTACCCTGAACTGGGGCAACAACGGCATCGCTACCTACAGCGGACGTCTGGCGGCCAATGCTCACTTTTCCCGGGTAGAGTCCGGCCATTCCCCGCTGAAAACCACCATCCGTATTCAGCCCACACAAGCCATCCTGAACGATACCCTGTGGCAGATTCATCCGTCGCAGGTGGTCATCGATTCAGGCAAGATACACATCCGCGACTTCCGGTTTAGCCACAAAGAACGGTATCTGCATATCGACGGTACTGTGTCTGCCCAGCCGCAAGACACCATCCGCCTGGATCTCAATAAAATCAATATTGGCTATGTGTTCGACATTGCCGACCTGGGGGTCAACTTCCAGGGCGAAGCCACCGGACCGGCCTATGCCAGCGGCGTACTGAAAGAACCTGTCATGTACACCGACCTGTATTTCAAGAACCTGGGGCTGAACGATGCCTTGCTGGGCGATGCGCAGATTCATGGCGAATGGCATCATCCGGTAAAGGGTATCTATCTCGACGCCTATATCAATGAAAAAAATATAGCCCATTCGCACGTTAGCGGATACATTTATCCCATCAAGCCTACCAGTGCGCTCGATTTACAGATTGAAGCCCACAACACCAATCTACAGTTTATACATTATTATATGAGCAGCATCACGCCCGAATTCCGCGGACGGGCCACCGGAAACGTCCGGCTCTATGGCAAGTTCAAGGCGCTTACCCTGCAGGGCAAGGTGGCAGGCGATGCCTCGATGAAGGTCGATGTGCTGAACACTACCTTCTCGCTGAAAGACAGCATTCTGATAGAACCTGAAGGACTGACCTTTACCAACAATCGGATTTACGACACCGAAGGGCACGAAGGCCGCATGAGCGGCATGCTCCGTTACGATCATTTCAAGAATCTGAACTATAACTTCCATTTCAATGTCAACAATATGCTGGTAATGAACACCAAGGAGTCTCCCGACTTCCCGTTCTACGGCACCATCTATGGCACCGGCAACGCCACTATTTCGGGCACTCCCGAAACCGGTGTGCAGATTGATGTGGCCATGACCACCAACCGCAACTCTACGTTTACCTATATCAAAGACTACGTATCTTCGGCAGCCAGCAACCAGTTTATCAAGTTTGTTGACAAGACGCCGCGCCGGGCCACACAAGACACACTGCTGCTGTCTTCTGCCTACGAGCAAGAACGCAGAGAGAGTGAGGTCAAGGAAAGCGGCACCGACATCCGGCTGAATCTGCTGATAGATGCCACCCCCGATGCCAACATGAAGATTATCATGGACCCTATAGCGGGCGACTACATCAGCGGACGCGGCAGTGGCAATATACGCACCGAGTTTTATAACAAGGGCGATGTAAAGATGTTCGGCAGTTACCGCATCTCGCAAGGGGTCTATAAATTCAGCCTACAGGAGATTATCCGGAAGGATTTCTCCATCAAGAACGGAAGTACCATCACGTTCAACGGTTCTCCGCTGGATGCCACGCTGGACATCAATGCCAGCTACCTGGTCAATTCGGCCTCGCTCAACGACCTCATTGCCAACGCCAGCTCCTATGTAGACCAGACCAATGTCAAGGTAGACTGCATCATGAATCTGAACGGCCAGCTCACCTCTCCAGCCATCAAGCTGAGCCTGGAACTGCCCAACGAGCGCGACGAGGTACAGGCACTGGTGCGTAATTACATCCCTACAGACGAGCAGATGAATATGCAGATACTCTACCTGCTGAGTATCGGCAAGTTCTACACACCCGAGAATGTGGAGGTGGCGCAAAACTCCAACATGATGTCCAGCGTGCTCTCCTCTACCCTTTCCGGACAACTGAACAATGCCTTGGCGCATATCATCAACAGCAATAACTGGAACTTCGGTACCAACTTCAGCACAGGACAGAATGGCTGGACCGATATGGAATTCGAGACCATGCTCTCCGGCCAGTTGCTGAATAACCGCCTGCTGATCAACGGCAACTTTGGCTATCGGGATAATCCGCTGGCTAATACCAATTTCGTGGGCGACTTTGAAGCCGAATGGCTGGTAAATCGTTCCGGTGACATCCGCCTGAAGGCATATAACGAGACCAACGACCGCTACTATACGCGCACCAACATGACTACGCAAGGGGTAGGTATCATTTTCAAGAAAGATTTCAATAAATGGAATGAGCTGTTCTTCTGGAACCGCTGGCGGCTGAAGAGGGCTGCCAAGAAAGAGAAAGAGAAGGAGTAGTGGGGGTTTCTTTTGTTTCGCCAAAAGAAAGTAAAAGGCGTTTTTTCTTTTCTTTCTTCTTCTTTGTTTTTCTTTGTTTTTCTTTGCAAAAGGGTTATTCTTTTTTCTTTTGTCTTGACACAAAAGAAAAAGAACCAAAAAAGAAAAAGTCAAGAGCTGGAGCCTGCGGGGCTACTTCATCCCCGCTATTCGCAGACGGGGCTATAACTCGCTTCGCTCAGACAGTCGCCCCTTCCCTGCGCCTAACGGGGATTCCGCTCACGCCCCTCCGGCAAGGCTCATTTCACGCAACATCGCTTCGCTCGTTACTTTTGTTTTATTGCTTCATATACCCTGCTTTACAACCTTGCTTCATCAGATTTATTCTTTCATTACTACAATTTCCTTCACAAAACTACTCCTTGCCGGAATCACAAACAACAACACAAGTACCGGATGAAATACAATTCACACCTACCAATAATAAGGATAAGTAGTAGTACAACCTTTTCATAACAAGGATGAGTAGTGGTACAGCCGACAACTGCCGGCATCACTACAGAGGAAGAAGAAATGCAGAAGTGAAAACGAAATCGCAAACAACAACACAAGTATCGGATGAAATACATTTCATACCTACCAATAATAAGGATAAGTAGTAGTACAACCCTTTCATAACAAGGATGAGTAGTAGTACAGCCGACAACTGCCGGCATCACTGTAGGGGCGTAAGCGGAATCACCGTTAGGCGCAGGGAAGGGGCGACTGTCTGAGCGCAGCGAGTTATAGCCCCGTCTGCGAATAACGGCGATGCAGCAGCCCCGGAAGTGCAGACGGTCGCTTTTCTTTTTTGGTTCTTTTTCTTTTGGCGA
>Belle_p2__coassemble_4943_pt1 | contig 5142 bp, 5 predicted proteins | sample Belle_p2__metabat2_low_PE_016 | metagenome-assembled genome bin Belle_p2
CTATTCCGCATTGCGAAACTATATGCGTATCCCCACTAAATTTCTACTGAGCCACTTTACGACCTTGCCGATCAGCAGAGTCAGAAGGTAAGAGTTAGTGAGGTAGCTCTACGTGCAGCCGACGAAGGAGTAGCAGCAGCCAAATCGGCTTTGCTGCCCAGTGTGGATTTGAGCCTTCAAAGCAGTTATACGGGTAATGCCTTTATGCTGTCGCGAGGTTTTTCTGGTCATGGTACAACCGATTACATTGTGCCGGGTATGGGAACTATTCCTGTAGCAAACGGCAAGCAGGACACTCCGCATTGGGGAAATAGTTTTACAGCTCAGGTCTCACAGGTGGTGTATGCCGGCGGTGCCATCCGTTCTGGCATTCGCATGGCTGAACTAGGAAGAGAAATGGCGGAGCTAAATGTAGAGAAGAACCGCCAGGAGATACGTTTCTTGTTGACAGGTTTTTACCTTGACCTCTGCAAACTGAACAATCAGGCAGAAGTGGTTCGGCAAAATATAGCACTGACACAAAAGGAGATTGAACAAATGAAAGCCCGTCGTAGAGAAGGTACAGTGTTACAGAATGACATCACCCGCTATGAGTTTCAGTTACAGAATCTTGAGCTTACGCTAACGAAGCTCAATAATGCTTCTAGTATCATCAACCACCAGTTGATCACGACACTTCATTTACCAGAGCAAACAGTTATAGTCCCCGATAAAAACGAACTGGACACAGACATAAATGCGCTTTCTGAAATCGCTGCTCAACAGACATGGCAGCAGACTGCATCAGACAATAACCTTGATATCCGTCAGGCAACCGTTGCCACCAATCTTATAGCGCAGAAAGTAAAGCAGGCTAAAGCTGCGTCATTGCCTTCGATAGCTATCGTGGCAGAAAATCGGCTCTTTGGGCCCTATGCGCAAGACCTCATACCGACGGATTGTAATGTAAACGTGTGGTTTATCGGGATAGGTGTAAAATTCAACCTTGGCAGTCTTTGGAAGAACAAGCACAATATTCGCAAGGCACGTATAGAACACCGGCAGTCACAGGAAACACTTGCCTTGGCACGTGAGGGAGTGAAGAATGGTGTACAGGCAAACTACACCAATCTTCTGACATCCTACGCCGAGGTGAAGACGCAACTGAAACAGACGGAATTGGCTAACCAAAACTACACCGTGGTACAAAACCGCTATCAGAATGACCTTGCCCTCCTTACTGACATGATTGATGCCTCTAACATGAAGCTCTCCGCCGAAATGGCACTGGTCAATGCCCGCATCAGTATGCTTTATCATTTCTATAAACTCAAATATGTAACAAATACTTTATAATGATGGAAAAGAACAAGATACACGTTTATTTATATAATGCACTCATCGTATTATGCCTTTTGGGCGGCGCAGTTTATGTGGTAAGTCAGTTTATACACTTCGGGAGTGGAGAATTTACCGACAATGCCCGTGTCCGTCAAAATATCGTGCCTCAGAGTAGTCGTATACAAGGTTTTATCCGTGAGGTACGTTTTACAGATTTTCAGCAGGTAAAGAAAGGGGACACACTGGTCATTATTGAGGATGCTGAATTTCGCCTACAGCTGGCTCAGGCTGAGACAGATTTGCTTCGAGCCGAACTGGGTTCACAGGGAACGGCAAGCAGCATCGTTACAACCAAGACAAGCATGACCATAACCGAAGCAGGCATTGAATCGGCACGTGTGCAGATGGAGAATGCCTTGCGTGAGGATAAGCGTTTCAAAAATCTTCTCAGTCAGGATGCCGTTACTCCACAACAATATGACAAAATACATACAGGATATTTGAGTGCCAAGGCAGCCTATGAACAGGCAGTCCGTTCACACCGGATGCAGTCGGCCGTGGTTGCCGAACTGGGACATCACCTTTCTGCTTCGGAGCAGGGCATAGAACTGGCTCGTCGGGCAGTAGACCTTGCCCGGCTCAACTTGTCCTATTGTTATATCATTGCTACTTGCGATGGTACTGTTGGTACAAAGGATATTCATGTGGGGCAACTTGTCAATCCGGGTCAAACGCTAGCCAGCATCGTTGACAATAATGAGCGTTGGATTGAGGCAAACTATAAGGAAAGTCAATTGCCGCATATTAAGGTGGGCAATAAGGTAGAAATTACAGCTGATGCCGTTCCTGATGTGGAATATACAGGTACCGTAGAACGCATCTCCGATGCTACCGGTAGTGCCTTTTCACTTATTCCTATCGACAATGCCACTGGCAATTTTGTGAAGGTGGAGCAGCGTGTTACTGTGCGCATCAAGCTTGATATAAACAGTGATGCCGCCAAACTAAAGAGCGGCTATAATGTGGAATGTATCGTGAAGGAGTAATGCATAATGGGACAATTAACTGAGTTTTTTATGAAGAGTGCCGGCGACCCTCCTCCTCACATGGCTTTTTCCATGCCGATGATGAAGGCATGGGTACCCCGCTGCATCCAGCCATGGCTGTACGTGCTAACCGCCTTTTGTTTCCAGTTCAGCGGTGGCATCTACCTTGGAGCGTTGGAGGGTATCCGTGGTACAACCAACTTCATGATTGAAGATATTCTCTTCCTGCTTTATGCCACACTTGCGGGCATGGCTGTCTATTTTCCTATGCTTTTCCGCATGAAGTTCCGTTTTACAAACAAACAGCTGCTTTGCGGTTCTGCAATCGTCCTGGGTATATGCAATATGCTGACAATGTATTGTCAGTCGCTTCCTGTACTCACAGTCGTATGTTTTGTAGCCGGAATGGCTAAGATACAAGGCACGTTTGAGTGTATGAGCAACATCCAGCTTTGGATTACCCCCCGCCGTGATTTTGCCGTCTTCTTTCCTGTGCTTCACATTATCCTGCTTACCGCCATTGAGGGCAGCGGATGGCTTGCAGCCTGGTTTGGTCATCATATTACTTGGCAAATGATGCACGTTTTTACTGTCGGCACCATGCTGTTTGTACTACTCACGCAGGCCGTCTTCTGTCGACCGTTTTGTCCCATGCCACAGCGTCTGTCGCTGAAAGGGATTGATTTCCAAGGTGCACTGCTTATCTGTGGACTGATGCTTGTAGTGTCTTACATCGTGGTGTATGGTGATCATTTCATGTGGTTCGAAACCTTCCATATGCGCCTTCTGCTCGGTATTGCAATCGCGCTTTTAGGTATGGTGCTTTTTCGTTTGCGCTATTACCGTTATCCTTACGTAGAGCTTAGTCTTTTCACACATCGCAACGTGATTCCTATTCTAATTGTTACTTTCTTTGCCGAACTTGCTTTCGGTGCAGAACATACAATGGAAGAGATACTTTACAGTGAAGTCGTTCGGCTGGAAGAATTGACTAAAGAGGTACAGTATATGTGGGCACTGCCCGGCATGTATGCTGGCATCCTGCTGGATCTTTATTGGCTGAAAGTTAGGAAATGGAAGATTTGGAAACTTTTTGGGATTGCTTTCATTAGCATTGCATTCTATGGTGTGTTAATGTACTTCACGCTGGATATGAATGTCAATATCGAACAGTATCGCCTTGCTATCTTCTTGCGCGGCTTTGCTTATGCCATACTTGCCCCGACGTTAATGTGGGCTTTAGACGAATCAGTACCCAGTCTTGAACAATTTTTCATGAGTCTATTTGTGTTCAATATTCTCCACATGTACTTGGCTGGTGCAGCAGGTTATGGCATTTATACCACCATCTTCTCGCACTTTATGAACGACAATATGGTGACTTACGGACAGCAGTTCACCCTCACACACTTGGATATGGTTCATTTCAACTTGGGTGAGTATATGGGGAATGATTTCCTGCACTCCATGATGATGGTGGCAATGAAGCAGGTGTATGGCTATGTTATCTGGTTTGCCTTGGCTCTTGCAACTTTCTTCCTGTTGTGCGACATTTCTACAGTACGTACAAATATCCGAAAAGTACCCCGCTGGCCGGTTTATGCCATCGAGTACCTTGCAAAAAGAAGGTAATAGACTTTATTTAGAGGTTACTTTACCTAATAGATACTTATCACAAGCCTGAACTTATGTGCCTGGTCCTTCGGGGTTTCCTGAATTGTTCCTGACTGCATCGAGAAGAGCCAGGCCTTGCTGTCCCTTGAAGGGCGCCACGGCTATCAGCTTCAGCACCGGAATGCTTGACTTGAGGGCCAGCACTTCCTCAGCAGCCATCATATCAAAGCCGAGGGCCATGCCGCAAAAATAAGTGTTCGTACCATTCCGGTGAGCTTGAAGGATAGTTTCTCTCAACCTTCCTCTTACTTGTGCTTGGTGGTGGGATAATTCTCTATGTCCGGTAAAGGCAACTGCCTTTGCTGCTGCCTTGTTGTATTTCTTTTCAATCATTGTCACGTTTTCAGGAGTTTGAACGTTTCAGAGTCTATTACGAGAAGTTTCTGAAATCCACGCAAGGTACCCTGACTCCAAGGGAAAAAGCCAAATACGGATGGATGAACAACCTGGTGCTCATCGTAAACACCCCCTGCCTGGAGTTCTGGTATCTGCTTCATTTCAGCAAGACCCACAAGTTCTTCCCGGATTTCAGCGCCATGGAGGCAACTCTGAGGAAGCAACCTGGATTGGAAGGATATGACAAAAGCGAAGGCTACTACAAGAAATCCCCCAATATCTACGATCGGCTGGGCGGAGAAGAAGGCATTCGGATGGCACGTAACCATGCTATACCTTTCTCATTGGAGGAAGCCAAATCAAAGGGCATATCTGAAATGAACAAATTCTTTGAGATTTTCGAAAAGTGACCCAACAAAAATGTTATGATGACGTATATAAGACACAGAAAAAAACATTATTATTCGAAAGTAATTCGTATCCGCAAAAGATACGGTACCAGGTAGTACTAGATTCGAGCACGAAGGCTAAGTGGCATCTATATCTTTTCCTAATCTGAGTTAGACGGTTTATCTGTATATTGTCCAACAGTTTATTCAACAATTTGTCCAACAAAAAGAGGTGAAAACCATTGAGCAATCAACGATTTCCACCTCTTATTATAGTTTGCTAATCATCTATCTGATAGATAATTACATTTCTTCTACACTGGCCTGCGCCGCCGCAAGTCTAGCTATCGGCACTCTAAATGGTGAGCATGACACGT